>ERZ1292623.98-Hain-H51-01um-R1-98-length-94292-cov-9_pt1 | contig 94292 bp, 113 predicted proteins | sample MGYA00564398_ERZ1292623 | MGnify/ENA primary metagenome ERZ1292623 (study PRJEB36523, sample SAMEA6512633) | groundwater metagenome | collected 2019-01-07 | study: AquaDiva: Metagenomics assemblies of 32 groundwater samples
ATACATTGGCTTACCTCTTTTATCTCCAATAAACCAACCTTCTGGTAATCTAGTCACCTCTTCTGGGTAGTTACCATCTCTTATCTGTTTCCAGAAACGGGCCTCAGGTTTTACTCTGCCTCTAACTTCCCAAAACTTATCATTTTCCTTAAGCTGTAATCCTGGCTGATAATAAACCTTATCAAATCCAGTAATACCCCTGGCTGCAAATTCTTCCAATGTTTCAAATAAATCTTGAGGAGGAGTTGGTACTTCCCAATCTCTGTCAAAATCTGATTTTATTTCTGCCCTAGCAGATTCTACTAACTGATCTGCGGATGGAACTGTTAATCCTTCTATTGGTCTTGTTACAACGTAAATAGTAGGAATTAACTCTGCTACTGATAGTCTGGTTTCTTGTGTGGGTTGAAGAGCTTCTCCTATAACCTCTTGGGCTGGTTGTTCAGATACAGGGGAAGTAACAGGTATAACTGTTTCTGGGCCACCGATTGCTCTTTCTTCCGCTGCTAAAGCTTTATACAAAGCTGCTCTTGGTCTATTACCTTTGCCCTCATAAATTTGAGCTAATTTATCTAGTTCTGCCGCCATATGGTTGGGTATAATACAATACTACAGGGCATTTGTCAAACGCCTATTGTGACGAATTGCAAATTTCTGCTACAATTTTAAATCTTTCTGGTAAAGTTTCTGCCAAGAATTTTTGTTTTTCATCTCCTTCCAGCCTACATACTTCCTGCCAAAGTGCCCTTCCTGCTAAAAATCCTTTTGCTCCTCCGGCAGTGGCAATTTCCAGTTGTGCCTTAAACTCATCAAAACTCTGCCCTCCTGTTAGTAATATCCATGGGGTTTCCCCAACCAACCCGGTTACTTCCCGACATGCTTCAAAGCTACCAGGATATTCCAATTTCCAAACATCAGGCACAATCTCATCATCCAAAAGCATCTTTACCGATTCTGCCACCATCCCATTCCCATTCCCATATGTCACAATTTCCAAAAAGAACGGGAAATCATTATTTTTACATTCTTCCATTACCTTTCTCGCTGTTTCTAGCTGTTTACCGGCAGACTGCGCATTTGGATTAAAGTATAAAAGAAGCTTTGCTCCTGATGCTCCCATTTCTTTTATTTGTTGCACAGAGTATTCAAGTTCTGTAACTCTTTCTCCTTCTTCGTCTGTGTATCCGGTTTTCTCTAAGGGGAGCAGGAATGATTTTACCTGGCATACTTCTTTGCAAGCCTCAATTCCCCATGCCTCATCTATCAAAACTCCACTAAATTGGCTTGCTAAGGCTTGAATAATATCTGATTTAAGCTTAATCACCTGATCATCCTCTACAGAATCCGGCGACGTGGAATTCATCAACTTCTTAAATGAACCCCTATGATCCAAGGCCAACATTAAAAACTTACCATTAGAAGTAAACTTACTTAAATCCACCTAAATCTCCTTTGCTACTATTTTTGAATTTGCTTTTAGTTTTTCCTGCATTTGATTATATGTTAAAAGTCCTGCCTGAGGTCCAATTTCTTCTACAACAGATGCTCCATTTGCTGCTCCCCACCTCATAGCCTCTTTTAAATCTTTTCCATAAGATAATCCTGCTAAAACCCCTGTTGCATACCCGTCCCCTGCCCCTGTCATCTCTAAAAGATGAGCAGGAAAAATCCCTAAATGATAATAATTTTGCCCATCAAACCCATATGATCCCTCTTCACCATCCGTAATAATCACCATTCTAGGACCCAGATCAGAAAGTCCCTTAAGAAGCTTTTTTATAACAATATCATCTTCATCTTTGTGCCCTAAAATTCTTTTTGACTCCTCCAAATTCACAATAAAAGCTTCAGTTAAAGACAAAAGTCTAGGATTTTTTTTAATCCCTGCTTTCATCTGATATGTTCCCGGATTATATAAAAGTTTAGCCCCCGTTCTTTCAATGTAATTTTCTAGCTCCTTAAGTAAATTGGAATTGGTAAATGATGATGAGACAGAAGTAAAATATACCCAGCGCGATTTATCCAAATCAGGTAATTTATATTTCCATGCCTGATGATAAACTAATATTGTTCTTTCTCCTTGAAAATTTATAACCGTTGATAAGTTAGATTCCATCCCTTCATTTATGATGACATATCTTGTATCAACCCCTTCCTCTTTTAATTTATCTTTTATTTGTCTTCCAGCCGGATCAGATCCGCAATTTACATAAATTGCAGATTCTAATTTTAATCTTGCTCCACCAACTGCATTATTTGCAGCATTTCCTGCAACAAGATGAACTAGTTTATCAACAGCAATTTTATCTCCGTATTCAATACAAAGCATACACGCACTTTTATCTAAATTGCACTTAACTTCTGCATCATGGATAAATACAAAATTATCAATCGTGGCATCCCCAACGGATATTAGGTCGAACATACCTACAGTGTAGCAGTATATCCAGCTTTTTTAATAGTCTCTAAAATTGTAGCTTCATTTACATTCTTAGGGTCAAATTCTACCTCACACTCTTGTTTGGCATAGCTGGTTTTAACAGATTTTACCCCATCTAAATCCTCAAGGTCAAAATCAATATTCATAGCACAGGAGCTGCAATACATTCCTTCAATCTTTAATTTTTTCTTGATTATGTCTACCATATTAGATTACTTCAATCACCCCTGTATACATCCCCATAGAGCAAGTCCAGGCAATTTTCTCCCGTCTTTGTGGCGTAAACTCAACTGTTACTGGATTTTCTCTAGATAAATCTTTAGTTATACCTAACTTAGGAATTCTAAACCCTACAGTACAGCCAAAACCACCTGTAGTTGATAAATTTAACTTAACAGGCACTTCTGATTTAACCTGAATATAGTTGGGGCTATAACCATTGGGGAGGACTGAAATATTGGCAGTTTGCACACCATTTATAATTGGTATAAGAGAACTGTTTGCACTTGCGGGGACATTCCCACTTAAGTTAATTTGAACAGGAATAGCATCTCTTATTGACTGCAGAGTTATTGGCGAACCTATTGCCACAAGCGATCCATTAAATGAGCTAATTCCTAAGTACAAAACAGCAAATGCTGCAAGCTTTAAGAATTTACCCTGAAAAGCTGAAGTTAGAACACCAACACCAAAAAACAGTGGCATAGTTCCTAAAACAAAGACAGCCATAATAGATGCACCGAGCAAAGCATTGGCACTGGCAATTGCCAAAGTTTCCATGGCTATTGTAGTTCCACAAGGAATAAAAATAGTCATGGCCCCCAAAAATGCAGGTGCAAATAAATCCTTACTTTTTGATTGGTTTCTTATCATTCTGGTTAAAAACCTGGGTGGTTGGATAATTACATAACGGAAAATAGGATGGACATTTAAAAGATTTAAAGCTACCGCAATCATGTAAAGACCAGCTATAAGTTGCATTGTAGTTTGAACTCCGGGATTAATATTTAACGCTCCACCAAAAGTCCCCAGAATGAAGCCTAAGATTGTATATGCTGCTAACTTACTGATTAAAAATACTGCAGTTGCCCAAAAGGCATATTTTCTCTCTCTTGCTGCAATAACAGACGCAAGAAGCCCTCCTTGCACAGCTAAACAAGTCAATCCTCCCACTGTTAAACCTGTTATAAAGATTAGCCAAAGATTCATATATTTAGTTTAATCCTTTTCAAAAGTAATGAGTTACTTACAACAGAAATGGAGCTTGATGCCATCGCAACGGATGCAAAAATAGGGTTTAATAAAATTCCCCAAATTGGATATAAAATTCCCATTGCTACAGGTATTAATAATATATTATACCCAAAAGCCCAGAATAAATTTAATTTTATTGTTCTCATTGTTTTTTTGGAAAGCTCAATAGCTGATGCAACGCTTCCTAAATCTTTATTAATTAATGTAATATCAGCCGCTTCTATTGCTATATCAGTACCACTTCCCATAGCAATTCCTATATCCGCTGCAGCTAAAGCTGGCGCATCATTAATACCATCCCCTACCATAGCCACTTTTTTACCTTCGGCCTGAATTTTTCTGACCTCCGCCTCTTTTTGATCTGGTAAAACCTCAGCTAACACTCTATTAATGCCTACTTTTCTGGCTATAGCTTGGGCAGTCCTTTGGTTATCTCCGGTAATCATTACTACTTCAATACCTTTTCTCTGAAGCGTTTCAACGCCTGCTTTAGCAGAATCTTTCAGAGTATCTGCAACTGCAATCAGTCCCACTAAGTTTCCATTAAGGGCCAGCATCATGACCGTCTTTCCCTCCTCTTCTAGCCTCGCAAGGTGAGACCTTACGTGTGTAATATCTATATTCTCTCTTTCCATAAGTCTCCTGTTACCCAAAACAACCCTTTTACCTTCTATTTCACCTTCAACCCCATGTCCTGCAATCGCCTTAAACTTACTAACAGAAGATAGGTTTATTTTTTGTTTTTCTGCTTCCTGAACTATTGCCTCTGCCAACGAATGCTCTGATCCCTTTTCCAAAGAGGCAGCTATTTTTAAAATGTCATTCTGGCTTGTCCAGAATCCTTTCTTTTTAGATTCTGGATTCGCTCCGCTCACCAGAATGACATCAGTGACAGATGGCTGACCTTTAGTCAATGTCCCAGTTTTATCAAAAATAACTACGTTTACTTTATTAGCAATCTCTAAACTTTCTGCATCTTTAATTAAGATGCCATGTTCTGCACCTTTGCCAGTCCCTACCATTATTGCAGTAGGGGTAGCCAGACCCATGGCACATGGACAAGCTACTATGAGTACTGCAATCATGTTTACTAGACCATAAACGAAGTTTCCAGCAAATACAACCCATCCTACAAAAGTAAGGATAGAGAGTATTAATACTGCTGGGACAAAGTAGGAAGATACAGTATCTGCCATCCGCTGAATTGGAGCTTTTGATCCCTGGGCCTCTTCAACTAATTTAATTATCTGGGAAAGCATGGTTTCAGAACCAACTTTTGTGGCCTTCATTATGAAACTGCCTGATTTATTGATAGTTGCCCCAATAACTAAAGAATTAACTGTCTTATCAACAGGAATACTTTCACCTGTCACCATTGACTCATCAATAGAAGATTCTCCTTCAACTATTTTTCCATCAACAGGAATTTTTTCACCAGGTCGAACACGGATTAAATCGCCAACACTAACTTCTTCAATAGGCACATCAATTTCTTTCCCATCTTTTACTATTCTTGCAGTTTTAGCGGCAAGTCCGATAAGCTTTTTAATTGCATCAGAGGTATGAGATTTTGCTCTTGCCTCAAGATATTTTCCAAGAGTAATAAGCCCAATGACAATAATAGTTACATCATAATAAGTATGTTCTGTATTTAAATAACTTTTGAGTGGTTCTTCAAAAGCTGTAATAACAAAGCTATATAGAAAAGCAACAGAAGTTCCAATTCCCACCAGAGCATCCATATCTGCTCTCGTATACTTTATAAACCGCCACATTCCTAAAAGATATGGCCTGCCAACTACAAATAGCATGTAGGTAGCAAATAAAGGCAACAGATGATGAAAGAATTCTTTTATAACAGAATTCATAGGAAAAAAGATTTCCCATAGCATAATTACAAAACTTATAAAAACCAACGGCAGGGAAATGAGAACATTTTGTTTTAAGTTAGCATCATCTCCCATAGCCATATGGTCATGGCCCATCCCTTCCATAGGTTTTTCTTCTACCATTAACTCATAACCAGCTTTTTTAACTGCTGATGCCATATCATGTTCTGAAGTGTGATCCTCGTAGCTGACAGTTGCTTTGTTAGTAGCCAGGTTAACAGTAGCATCTTTTACCCCTTCAACTTTTTGTAAGGTTCTTTCAATTACCCTGACACAGGAAGCACAGTGCATTCCTTTAACATCAAATGTTTTTTTAATTTCATTTGTAATCATTTTAGAAACCGCTTTTTTTGAAAATCTTTATTATTTCTTCTGTTGATTTTTGGGCTTTACCCATCTTTATATGATTAACTACACAAGTCTTAAGATGGTTTTCTAACATTAGAGCATCTGCTTCTTCTAAAGCTCTTTGAACAGCTTGGGATTGATGGATAACATCAATACAATATTCATTATTTTCTGCCATTTTAATAACTTTGTTAAGATGTCCTTGGGCAATTTTTAATCTATGAAGAATTCTTTCTTGGGTATCTTTTGGCCTGTACATACAATTAAATGATATCCCCTATAGGGGGATATGTCAATAAGTCCAGTTTTTCCCCAAGTTACTTATCTTTCATCCTCAAAACAGAAGTTACAGCTTTTATAATAGCCTCTTTTGTTAATCCAAATTTTTCCAGTAGTTCATTTGGATCCCCAGATTCTCCAAATCTATCCTCAACTCCTATAATCTTCATAGGTACAGGGAAGTTTTGGGAAACTACTTCTGCAACTGCAGCACCTAAACCTCCTGTAACTTGATGTTCCTCAACAGTAACTATTGCCCCACATTGTTCTGCAGCTTTTAGAATAGTTTTACTATCTAAAGGCTTAATAGTGTGGCAATTTATTACTCGAGGTGATATTTTGTGCTTTTCTAGTTCTTTTGCTGCCAGCAAGGCTCTATATACCATCTGTCCACATGCAATAATTGCAACATCCTTTCCTTCAGCAAAAACTTCAGCTTGACCAATCACAAATGGGGTTTGTTCGGTTGTAATAACAGGAACTTTTTCTCTGGACAACCTTATATAACAAGGTTGTGGGTGGTGTGCTATAGCAACAGTTGCTTTTCTAGCCTCAATTGCATCAGCTGGAGCAATAACAACCATATTAGGTAATACTCTGGTTATGGCCATATCTTCCAAAGCCTGATGAGTTGCACCATCCGGCCCAACAGAAATACCTGCATGGGATCCAATTATTTTAACAGGCTGGTTGTTATAACAAATTGTGGTTCTTATTTGCTCCCAGTTTCTTCCTGGAGAAAACATAGCATAAGATGTAATAAAAGGTATCTTCCCAACAGCAGCCATGCCGGAGGCAACTGTTGCTAAATTTTGTTCTGCAACCCCTATTTCTACAAATCTTTCAGGAAATTTTTCTGCAAAGCCCTGGGTCCTTGTGCTTTCTGTTAAATCCGCACAGAGTGCCACAACATTTTTATTCTCTTCGCCGGCCAAAACAAGTCCTTCTCCATATCCATTTCTGGATGGAACTTGCTCGATATCTTCATCAAAAACTTTTGGGTTTAAATGAGGATCATTCATGTTCACTCCTAATCTTTCCTTGTAGAGTTCGAAGCTCGCTCAAAGCTTTTTTTGCTTGTTCTCCTTTAGGAGGAGCACCTTTTACATCAGCTGAATCTGGTGGAATCCCATGCCATCTAAAATCCTTTTCCATAAAATCAACCCCTTTTCCAGGGATTGTATGAGCAATAATTACCACAGGTTTGTTAAATATAGCTTTAGACTCATCACATGCATCTATAATTTGTTCAAAATTATGTCCATCAATTTCTATTACATGCCAGCCAAAAGCCTCATATTTTTCCTTAAGAGGCTCAAGTGGCATAATATCCTCTGTAAAACCATCAATTTGAATATTATTCCTATCAATTATTACAGTTAGATTGTTAATCTTATTTTTACCTGCAAAAAGTATTGCCTCCCAGGTATTTCCAGCATCATGCTCTCCATCAGAAGTTAAACACCAAACCCAATTTTTCTTCCCATCCATCTGTAGGGCTAAAGCCATACCACAAGCTTGAGATAAACCACTACCCAGTGGACCCGATGTTGTTTCAACTCCAGGTAAAGCTCCACGATGGGGGTGACCTTGCAGTCTTGTTCCAAGTTTTCTAAGAGTCTTTAGTTCGGAGACAGGAAAGTAACCCGCTTCAGCTAAAGCTGCATACCAAACAGGACAAATATGACCATTAGATAAAACTAACCTATCCCTTTCTTCCCAATCCGGCTTCACCGGATCATGAGTCATAACATGAAAGTATAGTGCTGTAAAAACATCTGCCATACCAAGGGGACCAGCTGAATGGCCGGATTTAGCCTCAACAAGCATTTTAATTATATCTTGACGGATAATATCAGCTTTTAGTTCAAGTTTTTGGATATCTTGGGCAGAGAGGGCCATAAGTTAATAGTAACACTAATTCGTAAAATCGCCTCTTGTTGTTTGAATGTGTTGATGCTTACCTTTTTCCAACTCTTCTTCAAATTGTATTATGGCATCCAGTACACCTTCCGGAGAATCTACAATTTTGTATACTTCTTGCTCCTCCTGCGTTATTAGCATATTTTCTTTAAATGAATTCATAATGTTTTCCCAAAATTTCCCATACAAAATTAAAGGCTTGTGATGACCAAAGTACAGTTTTGCCAAACCCCAAGCCATTCCAAACTCTGATATTGTTCCTGTCCCACCATTAAAAACAACATAAACCTGGCCTTCTCTCATTAGTGCAATCGTTCTTTCCACATAATTTTTTGCTTTTATTTCTATGTCAAATTTATTTTCCGGATCTCTCCCTTCATAATGCATATGTTCATCTACCTCTAAAACTATTCCAATAACTTTTCCTGAAGCAGCTTTTGCACCCATTGTGGCAGACCTCATCACACCTGGACCTCCTCCGTCTACAATAATATAGCCTGCTTCTGCTAATTTTTTACTTACATCATATGCATCTTTTGCAAGCTTGCTATCTAAACTTGCATGGGCAGAACCAAATATTGCAACTTGTTCAATATTTTTAGCCTTTTTTAAATTAGAATCAGACATTAATAACCTCCCACAATCTTTCTACATTTTCATCAATATCTCCCTTTAGTATATACGAGCCGGATATTAAATTATTAACTCCTGCATCAACTAAGGCTTTTGCATTAATATCTTGTACAGAACCATCCACTGCAACTTTAATTGGCCAATTTTTGGATCTTATTTCTCTTATTCTATCAAGTGATTCTGGGATAAAAGGCTGCCCCTGAAAACCTGGAACAATTGCCATAACCAAAACAACATCAATTCTATCTACCAAAGATTCTAATACTTCCAAGGAAGTATCCATTTTTATGGCAACTCCTACCTCTATTCCTTTGCTTTTTATGTAATCTACAACTTTAGATGCATCATCTTTTGATTCAATATGGAAAATTATTCTTTCAAAGCCTGCATCGACCAATTTATCAACCCAATCTTTTGGATGAGAAACCATTAAATGTGCTTCTTTTTTAAAATTTGTGGGAACTTTAGCTACGACATCTACTCCAACAGTCTCATTCGGAACAAATTCAGCATCTGCAAAATCAATATGTACCCATCCATCTTTTAAGGCTTCGCATTTTGAGAGCCTATTCATATAATCCCTATACTGCTCTTCTGTTTTTCCCAAAACTGCTGGAATTATTTGTAACATCTTACGCTTCGATTTTTGAGATTTTTTCAATTCTTCTTACATGTCGCGCGTCTTCTGAGAAAGGAGTTTCTAAAAAGACCTTAACTACATTTTTTGCCTCATCCACACTCATATAATCTGCTCCCAGTGAAAGAATATTCGCATCATTGTGTTCTTTAGCTTTCCTTGCCATCTCTTTGTTTATGCAAACCGCAGCTCTTATACCCTTAATCTTATTAGCAACCATAGCTTCACCATTTCCGGATCGCCCACTAATAATACCTAAACCACCTAGTTCTGCTACTTTTTTTGCAAGAGGAATTATGAAGTCAGGATAATCATCATTTGAATCAAAGGAGTGTGCTCCCAAATCTTCTACCTCATATCCATTTTCTTTTAACCAAGTTTTTAATATTTCTTTTAGTTCATATCCACCATGATCTGTTGCAAGATAAACTTTCATTCACTAATTGTATCATGATACATTTTGTAGGCATTTATCCCTTGAACACACTTATTTAATCCGTATTCCCACTCGTCAAGTGGGAAGCTATTTATTCTGTTGTCAAACATCCCACGATCGGAGGAAATTTGACAAAGTTACAATTCAACTACTATGCCAGAATAGAAAGAGGTGAAGAAAATCCATCTTTTGAAGTCTTGAAAGGATTATCTGTTGCATTAAAAGTTAAATCTTCAGAAATATTACCCTTTTAGATTTTGTCGCATGGCATGAGACATTTTTATCCTTATTTTGAAGCTAAATTAACTAGTTTTCGTACGGTGTTACCTTTATAATATAAGGATTGACAACTTAATATTGCAAAAAATAAAAAAGGAGTTTAGAATAAAAATGAAATGGCAGAACAAGGTAGCACTGAAGGAGCACAAAGTAGAAATCTTTGGCAAAGAAGTTTTGATAGAGTTTTTAATCGAGCAGGCTCTGGTGACCAAACAGCTAGATTTGCAGAGTTAGCTAGCGGGTTCTCTAAAGAATTAGCCAAACACCTAAATAATGGTACTCTAGTTTTAGTTCTTGGACAATCTGCAACTGAAGTCATCGCCGATCAAACTCGACAATACATCGACGAAAACTCCGGACTCGTTTTTGGAAAAATAAAAAATTCCTCTGAAGCAGTTGGAGTTTTCTCACAGTTTCGAGCAATTGATCCAAATACTCGTGTAGTTTTAATTGTTGATGAAGGTTTACCCAAAGATCCAATTAAGGATGGTTTAATGGTCGCAAAAACAGTTAGCGATTCTGTACCAGGGGATGGTAATAAACCAAAAGTATTTATGGTTAGAAATGTCAAAAGGGATATAAAAACAGATAGAACACTCCCATTAGCTCTTAGAGCTAAAGATACTCTTGGTGACAATTATGTAGGCAGTATACCTACTACTAATCAAAATAATATTCTGCCCATTGCCTTTGATAGCTTACAAAGAGGCGTCTCTTTTGAAGATGCTTCAAGAGAATTTTCCGAAAGAGACAGGAAAGCTAGAGAAAGGCATTATAGTCAAAGCCTCTTAGAGGCTCATAATAGAGTTATTAACCAACTTGAAGCTACCGAATCTCCAAGATTTAAAGAAAGAGCACAGCAGGTTTTAGATGAATTAACTGCTCTTTCAGGCAAAAAAGCTTTTGCCCTAATCATAGATGACTATGTTCCTAAGGTTGCAGACATAAGAAAATCTGTTTTGGAAGAAGGACAAGAAAAAGGGTTAAATTATGTCATACGGGATGTCCAGGATGGTGACGAAGGGATAGTTTTCTATGAAGAGTTTGCAAAATTGGCACCGGATGAGAGAGTATTAGTATTAATGGATGGTAATTTAGAACATGATGACAAGGGTTCGTTAGTGGTGGAAAGGTTAGTTGAAGCAACAAAAAGACATAATTTACCGATGCCTTTCATAGTTGGAACCTCATCTGATCTAGACAAAAATGAAGACATCAGAGATCAGGCTCCTGAAAGTTATATCGGTTTTTATTTTGAATACCAAGATGGTAACCGCGTAAATTTCCATGATGCTCTTTCTGAGAAATTATAAGATCTCCTAGCTTCAATATAGAATACTAATAGTTTGGTGTGTTGATGGGATATGACCCATTTTGTACTACTTGACCACATTAGAAGTTTTTGTTACTCTGGCGGATGCTTACTGAAAAGTAGGTTCTCAAGAAAACTCGCCTAGTGCGAGTTTTTTTGTGCTAATATTTCTACATTTGGTGGAATTTTAGTAGTATTAGGAGTCATTCTTGTCCAAATAAAATAGTCAGTCACCAAGCTCAAACCGTTCTTTTTCAGTTAGTTTCATATTTGTGTTTTGAAAGACTCCAAAGATATGAGCAGAGAAAATCTTAGGCCAGATTAAAGCAAGAGAATATGTAGCTTGTAAAAATCCTTCAAAAAGCATTTTTTTAATACCGCTATTAAATACATAATTATCCATTCTACCTCCTGAAAGCTCCAAAACTTTAAACTTTAAGTTTTGAGCTGTTTTTTTTACATTATAAAAAGTGAAGTGATAAGTATGTCCCCAAGGGCCAAATGCTGTTGATAAAAATAGTTTTGAAGGAAAAAAAGAAAGAAGTAATCCATTTATGAACCAACCAGCGTTTGGGACTGATAATACAATCCTTGCATCTTTTGATAATTTCTTTTTTAAATCAAAAAGAATACTTTGCGGAGAAAAAAGATGCTCTAAAACATCTGATAAAATAACAACATCAAATTTCTCCTTAAAAGAAATCTCTTGGTGTTCAATATCACATGGTGCAAAATGAATAGAAGATTTTGTGAAACTCACCTTTGCAGCTTCGGAGAAATCAACTCCATAAAGATTATTATAACCTTCTTGCTCAAGAGATTTTAATATTTTTCCGTCAAAACAACCAATATCCAAGACATAGTCATTTTTGCTGCTATATTTAAGTATCAGACTAAGAATTTTTTTATGTCTGTTAAGAAGTTCTTCATGCTCACCGGTCTCTGAAAACGTCAACACCTGTCTATCTATAAATTCCTTCTTAATATTATCTTGCTTCATTTTTAGGCTGAGCGTACCGGTCTCGAACCTTTCTATCATTATAGCCTCTTATCCCATATTGTCTCACATTGAGCCTAAATGAGACAAATGAGACACTATATAAAAAGGGGGTTCTCAAATGCACTCTTGACAAAGTATAGAGTGATGCTTTATACTTTATGGTATTATGAATAACAGACTTAAACAAATTACAGAGAAAAAACAAAAGCTTGATAAGTTTAAACCATTTCCTGCGGAGTTAGTAAAAAACCTGGAGGAATGGCTAAAGGTTGAACTAACCTACTCTTCTAATGCGATAGAAGGAAATACTCTGTCTCGTATTGAAACAGCAGAGGTGATCGAACGGGGCACTGCCGCAGTCATAAGCGGAAAACCACTCAAAGATCAGCTGGAAGCAATTAATCATGGCAGGGCTGTTGATTTTATAAAACAATTGGCAAAAGAGCTAAAAAGCCATCAATCTATTAAAGAATTGGTTATTTTAGATATTCATAAGATTATCCTTACCGGCATAAGTGACGATTGGGCCGGGAAGTACAGGAGAACAGAAATATTTATTCGCGGGTCAAACGCAGAGTTTCCTATGCCAAATGCAATTCCTTATGCCATGAAGGAATTTATCAGTTGGCTTGAAGGACAACAGGAAGAACATCCGGTTAAGATTGCTGCAGATGCTCACTTTAAATTTGTTAGCATCCACCCCTTTATTGACGGAAACGGAAGAACAACCAGATTACTTATGAATTTAATACTGCTTATAAATGGCTACCCGATGGCAATAATCCGCAAAGAAGACAGAATCGCTTATCTTAACTCATTTGAAACTGAACGCAGCCAACATAATCTAGAGCCTTTTTATGAATTGATTTTTATTGCTGTTAACAGATCCTTGGATATATATCTTAATGTAGCGGAAGGTAAGAAGCAGGTTCTTAAGGGATTTAATTCCACCTCTGGCAATCTTTTGAAGATTGGAGAATTGGCTAAAATTACAGGAGAAACAATACATACACTTCGTTACTGGACAAAAGAAGGGTTACTCACAATTACAGATGTAACCCCGGGGGGTTATCAACTGTACTCACCTGATGCAACTGAAAAAGTAAAACGAATCCGAAAATTGCAACAGGAAAAACGATTGACTATTGAGGAAATAAAAGAAGCACTTAAGATAAAGGGCTGAAAGATTATTGCTTTGATTGTTTTGGCCACAGTAATTTAAGGCAAGATTTACTTAAATAGAGCTCGAGCTTCTTTTCTAGTAATTTGCTCACCCTCAAGACGCATTGTATGATAAAGATCTTCAGCAAGCAGATTTTTTACCTCTGGTTTTTTACCCATGTTTAAATAGCGTTTCCTAAAAGCTCTAAACGCTTGGATAAGGCTTTTGTTTTTATTGACTAATTGAATGCTAGTCATGCACCTATTATAGCACTTTTTACTATTTCTGCCGTTTGCATAGTTTAACTTTTAAAGTTATTATTTTAACCAATGCCCAAAATATTACAGTTTTTAAGTAAATTATTCATAGCCTCTTTTGTTATTTTCTTTTCTACTTTTCAGGCATGGGCAGCAGAAGGAGATATTTTATTTTTTGATGATTTCAATGATGGAAATTTAGACGGTTGGACAATTGAATCAGGTGATTGGTTTGTAAACAACGGCAATTTGGCTGGATCCAAGTCAGGCAGAGCTTTTGGGGGAAGGATTAATACAGGTAATTCAGAGTGGGATAATTACTCAATTGAGCTGGATGTAAATAATCAACAGGGCATTGATGAAGGAATTGGTTTTAGGTACACACCGGGCGGGGATTCTTATGAGTTGAATTTAAGGCACGGAGCTGGCAGCTTTAATACTCCAGAAGCCATATTAAGGAAAAACCAGGATGGAGTGGTGACAGTTGTAGGTGATACCCATTCTTTCCCTCTTATTAATCAAAAATGGTATCACTTAAAGATTGACGTCCAAAATGAAAACATCAAAATCTGGATAGATAATAATCTAATTTTTGATATTACGGATACTGGAACAAAGGTTAAAAAAGGTATTCTTACTTTAAGCTATTGGACAGGGGATGTAGGCGTTGTATATGTAAGGTTTGATAATATCCAAATCACCGCTTTAGCTCCTCCGCCTTCTCCAAAAACTCCTTTAATTTTAATTCCCGGAATTGGCGGGTCAGAGTTAAAGGTTGAGGAGGATACCATCTGGAATAAGGATGACGGACATGGCGGGATTTATAACAAAGCATACACTAAAGACGAGGTAGTCTGGATGAATGAGCCAGAAGCAAGAGCTGCCGGAGAAGATGATTACTTTGATATTTTACGGATGAAAACTGATGGAGTAAACCCAGAAGCCAATCTTAGTTTAACAAATAACCTACTCGCTCGAGCATATCAAAATGCCATAGATTTCTTCATTTTCAATGGATATACACTTAATCAGGATTTCTTTGTCTTCCCTTATGACTGGAGAAAAGATATTGCTTTGACTGCTTCCAGTCTGGATACCAAAATCAACCAGATTAAATCTCAAACCGGCAGCGCAAAAGTGGATGTTGTTGCCCATTCCATGGGAGGATTAGTAGCCAGAAATTATATTGCAGATGCAACCCGCGCCCAAAATGTCAGAAAATTATTTACCCTAGGAACCCCACATTTAGGGGCGCCTCAGTTTCTTAAAGCCATACGAGATGGTATATGCTTAAAATACCCCGTAGGAGACTATTGTCTATCATTAGCCCCATCTGAACTTAAAGACGTATTACAAAATATGATCAGCGGTTTTGAACTTGCTCCAACGCAAACATATTTTACTTTCTTTACAGGTGAAAATAGTAAATATCCATACCCCTATAGAACAGAATTAGGAGCATTGAATTATTTACAAATAAAGGATTATTTGACATCCAAAGGACATCAAACTTCATTATTTACTCCTAGTGAACAATTCCATAATCTCGATACTTCTTTAGTAAATACAAATGGTGTTGACGTGAATATAATTGTGGGTTCAGGTCGACCTACTATCGGACAAATAATTGAAGTAAAAACAATTAGTTTATTGGGTATAGAAGGCATTAAAAGAGATATAGTAAGTATTAATGGAGATGAAACCGTCCCACTGTATAGTGCCTCTTTAAATGATCCATCAAGAAATATTTCTCTTTTAGGAGCTGCCAAGGTTTTCTATACAAATCAGGAACACAGTAATCTAGTTTCTTCTGGACCTGCTTTGGAACTGATTAAAAATAGTTTAAACAGCAATAGTGAATTACCATCTGGTGTATCAACTACCCCATTCCCAGTAAATAATGGGCTCCTGTTCTCAGCCCATTCCCCAGTCAACATACATGTTTATGATTCAAATGGAAATCATACAGGACCTACACCAAATGGAGATTCTGAAACAAATATTCCTAGCAGCTCTTATGATACTTTGGGAGATGCTAAGTTTATTTATCTTCCAGATGACGGAATCTACAATATTAAATTTGAAGCAACAGATAATGGTAGTTTTGATTTCAAAATAAGAAAGTTTAAAGATGATCAAAATACTGAGACTATTCTTTATAAAGAGATTCCTTTAACTGATAACACAAAAGCAGAAACAGTTTTTGATACAAACTCCAGCGAAACTCCAACTATTAAAGTCGATCAAGATGGTGATGGGGATACAGATCTAAATGTTGAGAAATTCAGCACATTAGAAGGAGAGGCAAATTATGATTATACTCCCCCAACTATCTCTTTTGATGTTAGTCCCAAAACTATCTGGCCGCCAAATAATAAAATGGTTGATGTAAATATAACCGGTACTATCACGGATGAAAATCCATACTTAACAACAATTGTGGTTGATGATGAGTATGATTTAGTGGAACCATCAGTAACAATTGAAAACCAAACTAGCATAAATCAAATTATCAAACTGGAAGCTTCGAGAAAAGGTGAGGATAATGATGGAAGAAAATACATAATTAAAATATTGGCTACCGATTTGGCAGGAAATACTTCACTAGCTACTACCGAAGTCATAGTCCCCCATGATCAGGGAAAGAAAAAGTGATTATCTTTTTGAGGTAATTTTTTGTAATGCTTTCCAGATTCCCAAAATAACAGCAAACCAAAAAGCTATATCTAAAATAAGCATTAAACCATTAGTTGAACCACCCAAAAAGTTAAACGATGCGAAGGCAAAAGGCAAACCAGTAGGATTTTTAGTCGGACTGATAATATCATCCACAAAAGCCACCCCATAAGTTACTACCACACTTAATATCAAAATAATCACAAACACTTTTTTGGACATTAAGTTTAGATTACCACAAATTCCTTTAAGTCAACAATACTTACTATTGCATCTGAAAAATAATCAAGGTAATCTAATCCCATATTTATGCAATTTATACAACGTTTAAATTCCCCCCTGATTAACATGCTTTTTGTAGCTTTAATATATGGTATTTATCTTATTCTGCTTTTGGCAAAATTTAACTATAATCCAGCATATTTAATATCACTTGGCGAAAAATTTGCTGATTTAAATCAAATCCCTGAAAAATTAGTGGTATGGAAAAACTACGGATATGATGGTCAATTTTATTACCGGCTGTCTCTAAATCCATTTACCTCGAAAAGGCAGGAATTTGGCATCACTTTAGATATTCCCTCATACCGCCATCAAAGAATTATTTATCCGCTGATATCTTGGATTCTTTCTTCAGGTAATAAGGATTTCGTGCCAAAAGCATTACTAATTGTTAATTTTGTAGCCATTTTATTGATTGGGTTAGTGGGTGGATATTTAGCTAAGTCTTTCAAACTGCATTCACTATGGGGATTAGTCTTTGCCATACATCCAGGCTTCCCTTATACTCTTTCAAGAAACTTAACTGAAATTTTACAAACTTGCTTTTTACTAACTGCGTTACTGCTAATAAACAAGCGTCGCTTTTTATTCTCTGCTATTTTACTAACCTTAGCAATTCTTACCAGAGAAACAGCTTTAATTGTTGCTATCAGCTCACTTTTGACTTTTAAAAACCGTTATTTCTTACTTCCTGTTATCTGTTATGGGATTTGGCAGATAATACTTTTTCTAAATTGGGGACAGGCGCCTATTTTGCTTGCCAACCTTAATTTAAGTAATTCCTTATCAGGAGTCAGTTCTTATTTGCGCTATACATTAGGTTTTGCGACATATGGGCAAAAATTGGGCTTTATCCAACTTTGTTTTCTGTTAATATTTACTATTTCTGTTTTTAATGCATTTGTATCATCAAAAGCTTATACCTTTACAAAAGTTGCCTGGATTTTTTATCTTTTAATGGGCATGTTTTATACTTCTTATATCTGGGTTGCAGACATAGCTTTCTTTAGAGCACTTACAGAATTTTATATTCTAGGTGCTGCCATATTGCTATCTTCTAAATCGAAACTTATGCCTGCTGTATTTTTGCTGACAGCAGTCATCTGGTCACTTTCTTTAAAGCAGTTTGGTTATTTTTAATGAATAGGCAACTCATGGGGTAATCTGATTAGTTGGAAAATTATGAGACTTATAAATAAAAATCTACTTAAGTCAAAATATATCTTTTTACATATACCCAAACAGTTTCCATCTTATGAAGCGGCTTCTCTTGTTGAACAAATGTTCAATGGGCAAAATGGCATCCTACTCCAAACGAAGAATTACATACAATAAGGTAAGGCTATCACTTTTCCTTCGTTCTTATGGTGCATATACTATCTTTGGCCGATTCAAAACCAAACCCAGTTACAGGGTTGTCAGCCGGCTTAGCAATATTTTGAATTTAGACACACTCCTACTTAACAAGTTTTTCATCTCCGGCACATACCCAAAGGGGCTACCAAACTTAAACAGCTTAACAAAATATCTGGTTCCAAAAGAAAGGATGCTGGTTTATTTAGAGGTAGAGCGCGAGATAATAAATCTGACCTTAGAAAAACAGGATAAGGAAAAAACATCTCTTGAGGATTATGACAAAGCCATAATGGAACCGGCCATAGAGAGGGTTGCAGGAAACCATTTAAAAAATATTGAGGACGATAAAGTTTTTGATGCTCAACTGGAAGAGCTACAAAGAAAATATCAAAACTGGTACTACGCTACGGCCTACAAATATAAACTACCAACATCCCGCATAATCCCGTTTATTTTAAGACTGATTAAAAATTAATAATACGCAGGTACTTTATTGCACAAAACTCAAAAGCTATTAATTATTTACTTTAATTCTTTTTGTAATATACTCTGTCTGTTTTCTGTAAGAATACAAAAACATAATCAGGAGTAAGCCAATCAATATATACGGATTCCAGTTTTTTAGCATTTGAAATTTCAACTCAATTAATTCATAAAGTTTTAGTAACACAAGGAGTATTAGCATTGAACTAAAAGTCCTATACATATTGTTTGACTCAGAAAGAAGATCAATTTTTGGATCTTTTTTAGAAGCAGAAATAAATTCCTTGTAATCAGCAAATTTTAAAAACGAAATCTTTTTTAATACGGGTTCTATAATTAGCGAACCAAACCTACTAACAACTGATCCTATGAAATAGTATACAAAACCTGCAATTACAAGGTTGCTCTCTATAAATGAGTAACTTGTAAGTTTATCGGCAATAGTAACAAAAAGTATCCCAGGTAATAGGTAATTAAAAAGATTGTAGGATGATAATTTGTCTAAAATTTCCTTCATTGATTAGTTAATGGAAAAACTTTGGTATGTCCTAGCTCCATTAGTATAAAAGCTTATCCAAAGATGTCCATCACTTCGGGTAGTCAGTACTTTTCTTGCAGGATTAGCACCGTTAAGTGCTATTCCCATCGGCACATGTTTGGAATAAATACTTGCCATGCCATCCTGTGTATCATATATAATGTCTTTATCTGAAATTACTATACAGTCTGGATTTAAGCAGTGCAAAAAGATATCTTCGTGATAACCATTATCATGACCGTGGTGTGCAGCGACAACAACATTAGTACTCCTTAAATGATTTTGTATTTCTGTTTTTTGTAATATTTTTCCCCATGCAGGGTTTCTTTCAAGATCACCTCCAATACAAATTTTTGATCCTCCGTATTCAATGAACACCAATTGGCTTAAATGATTAGTATTTATTGCTTCCATACCCAATTCATCTTGTGTAAGAGAATATAAATATTTACTATATGGAGGCGTATGATACGGAGCAGGGGTAGTATAAGTATCTTTTAAATAACAGACGTTCTGTAATGCATTAGTAATTTCTGGTTTAATACTCTTGAGTTCGGTAGAGGAAATATTTTGAGGCAAAGATACAGTCTGTATGAAAACATTTTGCCTTAACTTAGGAAGCCCTGAAAAATGATCATGGTCATAATTTGTCAGTGTTAAATTGCTCAGAGTATTTATACCACCCATACGATGGAAGAACCCTTTTTCTACCAAGAAATCAGTTGGATCGTAATCCTCACCCGAACCACAATCAACCAACATTCCATATTCAGGATTACTTCTTGGATAAAAAAAGATGCATTGTGCCTGTCCTACATTAAATATCAAAATTTCTAGAATATTATTATCCATTTTACTCCCGCGTAGAAGTTGTTTTTCTGTAGGCGTATATAAATTTTGTTGTATTATCCCCTCCACCTGTATCCCCACTCGTTCTCAAGGTATTTATAAAGTAATCCTCTATTTCTCGGGCAGAGTCTGAATTAACAGCCTCCCTAAAAACCCAGCCATAACTGGTTTCTTACACGCTATGATCATTAAATAGCCTTTGTCTTGGATCAGCAGCTATACCAACATACCAATCAGAGTAGCTACCTCCACCTTGTGCCATATAAGCTTTTATTTCTGCTATGATTACTTGATTTGTTTGTGGCATAGTAATTAACCAATAATGAATTACTTCTTGACATAGTCATAAAAAAGTAATAAATTTATAATAATATCTATGTCTTTGAAAGTCAATACTCAATCGCCTCTTACTCCTAAGCAAAAAAAGGTTTTGGATTTTGTAAATAGATCTACTGTTAAATATGGATATGCCCCCTCCCTAAACGAGATTGCAGAATACCTAGGAAAATCCATCAGTACAGTTCAACATTTTATAGAGGAATTGCAGGAAAAAGGATATCTTCAGAAAAAAAGAAATGTTGCTCGTGGACTCAGCTCTACTCAAGAAGGTACAAGGCAGATTTTTAAATTGGGGCTTATTGCCGCTGGTGTCCCAATTGATCCTATTGAAAACCCAGAGCCAATAGATGTTCCTTTATCCTTTCTGAAAAATCCTGGCAACTATTATGCATTACAGGTTAAAGGAGATAGCATGGTTGAGGATAATATTTTGGATGGCGATACTATAATTATTAGGCATCAACAGGTCGCTGAAGATGGTGATAGAGTCGTTGCAATTACTGAAGAGGGTGCAACACTTAAAGTTTTCAGAAAAAGGGGAGGAAAAATATATCTTGAGCCCCGAAATCAGAATCTAAAGCCAATATATCCAAAGAGATTAGAGGTTAGAGGAAAATTTTGTGGTTTAATAAGAAGGGACAATTAATTATGAAATTAGATCCAGTTTTTAATACCAAGCTGGGCAAGCTTTATAAGGGTGATTGTATTTATGTCATGCAGAGACTACCAGCAGAGAGTATTGATTGTTTCTTTGCAGACCCTCCTTTTAATCTCAATAAAACATATGGTGAGGACAATAAGGATAATTTACCCGAGGAAGAATATTTAAACTGGTGCTATAAATGGATAGATGAAGCAGTACGACTATTGAAACCTCAGGGTTCTCTATTTATATATAATTTACCAAAATGGAATACCTATCTTTCGGCTTACTTATCTAATAAGTCTAAACTTAACTTCAGACATTGGGTGGCAATTAAACAAACATTTTCATTACCTATTCAAGGCAGACTATATCCGTCACACTACTCTCTTATTTATTTTATTAAAGGTAACAAGCCAAAAACATTTAATCCTCCGAGAATACCTGTTCAAGTCTGTCGACATTGCGGAGGAGAGATACCAGACTATGGGGGCTATAAAAATAAGATTAACCCTAAGGGATTAAATCTTTCTGATATATGGCTTGATATTCCACCAGTAAGACATAATCGATATAAAAAGAGGAAGGAAAACGCTCTTAGTTTGAAACTTTTAGATAGAGTATTAGATATTTCTACTCAAGAGGAAGATACAGTACTTGATCCCTTTGGGGGAAGTGGTACTACATATATAGCAGCTGAATTAAAAAAAAGAAACTGGATAGGAATAGAGATAACAACATGTAATGATATTACATCTCGGTTTAAAAACCTCAGTGCTGATATAGAACATTTTAAAGAAATCAGAAAAGAAATTAATGTTTTGTTCACTGATAAGGCAATGAAACTACGGAGGAAGAATGGTCGTAGCAACGGAAAATATTTTACTCATGAGCATATTCATGAACCCCAGCTTTCATTTGAAGATATGCTTTTTCAAAGTAGTAAATTACAATAAGGCTCTTCCATCAGTACCCTTAGGTATCCTTTTTACTCCTCTTTTAAAGCCATCTTGTTCAACAACAATTATTGATATTACTCCTTCTTCGAAAGGTAACCTCTCCCATAAATTTAGGTAAGGTGTTAATTCTCGGTAGTTTCCAACCCTATCAGTCAGAAAGGGATATAGCTCATTTGAAGGAACAACTAAAATTCCTCCGGCGAGTTCTTTATTTAGCACACCTAAGCAAATTTTATTTAGTGCTCTGTGACTAGATGATATATTTCCAGTCTCCCATTCCAGAGCAAATAAACCGTATTGAGTATCCTTAACTATATCGAGGGGTCCAGTTCCGGCTACCCCTCTGGATCGAATTCTTCTTTCCTCCTTCCAACCGATTGTTTTTAAATATGTAACACAAGCCTCTTTTATTGGCTTGACACCATTTCCCTGTCCGCGTTTTTTACCTTTACTGTTTGCATTTAAGTAGAACCCATCACTTTTAGGTGGCCATGAGATTTTATTTATGGCTGTTTTAATTTCGTCATTAATTTCATCAAATATCTTAGAATTCGCCAACTGACCCTTCTTCACAATACTTTGTATATGTACTATTTTCATTTTAATTAATGAATTCTTTAAGATCTTTTTTGTAAACTTGAGCGAATTTTTTAAGTTCTACAATATCTATCTGTCTTTGCCCAGATTCTACTTTTGAGATATAGGATTGAGTTTTACCAACTTTTTTTGCGGCTTCTAATTGACTTAAACCAGCTTTTTCTCGAGCGTTCTTAAGTTTATTGACTATATCCTCATGAACTTTTGTGTAGATACTTTTACTCATTGTTTCTTATCCTTAGAATATGATATATTCCAGAATGTAATATTCCAAATTGGAATACTTAAAGCTACAAAGTTCTTTAAAATTTTTGCGTTTTTTGTATTCGCCTGCGGCGAATGTTCGAGCCTCCAGTTTTAAGCTCGGTCGGAATACAGATTAAGGTGGGAAACGAACGTGCGGTTGGTATCCATCTCTGTTGCCGGACTAGGACTCGGACCTAGAATCTTCGCGTCCAGAGCGCGACGATTTACCATTAATCTATCCGGCAGATTAACTTGAAAATTATACTAAATTATAGCTATATAAACTAACGAGAGAATTTGCGAAGATGCCAACCAAGTACTGCAGCCCCTACAGAAAATATTCCAACTAAAACCATAGGAGAGCCTGTTGCAGGTAATACCTGTACTCCGCCTTTTGTACGATCAACTATTCTCTGATAAGCAGAGCCTGATTGGGATACAGGAGAGGGTAACGGAGTAGGTATAGCTGGTATCACGGGTGTTGGTGTTGAAGTTGAGATAGGAGATGGTGATAGCGCTGGCGATGGTGTATTTACCGCCACTCTTGTTTGAGATTGAGAAACTTTTGTGCCTGTAAATCTTTGTGCCAATAAAAAGTACCCTACTGCCATTGCAGCCAAAACTAACCCAATTATTACGAGCCTAAGCCACTTTCCATCTTCCATGGCTCGGATATTATCATGAACCTATAATTTTTGCAACCTCTTTAATCCTTTTATAGGTCTCCTCTTCTCCTAAAATCTCAATGCATTCAAAAAGCGGTGGTGTAACAGTTTGGCCGGAAATTGCAACTCTAATTAACTGAAACATTTGAGTATCAGATAATTCAAACCTACCAGCTAGTTCTCTAAAAGCTTTTTCAAATTCATTAGCTTCCCATGGTTTTTTTAGAGCTTCTAAAGAATTTAGGATTTCTGATAAAACATCACTCAAATTTACATCACTTTTTATTAGCTTTAAAAAAACTTCCTTCTCGTACTCTGGTTTCTCCCATAAAAAGTCTGTTAAAGGAATAAAATCAGATAATTTTTTAATTCTTTCTTTAATCAGCGGTATCACCCTTTCTACCTCCGCCTCTGTTGGACGATCCAAAGCCCCACCAGATAGATCCTTCAGATATTCTAGGATTTGAGTTTTGAGTTTTGAGTTTTGAGTTTTTCTAATGTATTCTCCATTTAACCAATCCAGTTTTGTTGTATCAAAAATAGGTGAGGCTAAATTAAAATCCTTAAAATCAAAAAGCTGAATCATTTCCTCCAGATCAAAAATTTCCTTTCCATTTGGATGGGACCATCCTAGAAGAGCCAGAAAATTTAGAACTGCTGCTTTTAAATAGCCATCATCCCTAAATTCCAATGCAGATTTTGCTCCATGTCTTTTAGACAGCTTTGCTCTGTCAGACCCCACCAAAACCGGAAGATGGGCAAATTGCGGAATACTCCATCCAAAAGCCTGATATATCATCAGATGTTTTGGTGTAGATGAAATGAACTCATTGCCGCGAATTACATGAGTTATCTCCATTAAATGGTCATCTATAACATTTGCAAAATTATAAGTTGGGTAACCATCTGATTTTAAAATAATAAAATCTTCCTGAGTGTTGTTTGGAAAACTTATATCTTTACTACCTATCAACTCATGCCAGGAAGTTTCCCCATCCTTTTTAGTCTTAAATCTGACTGCACCATCCTCTTTGTATGCCAATCCCTTAGCTAAGAGCTCGTCTGCATGCTTTTTGTAAATATTCAATCTTTCAGATTGGACATATGGACCGAATGGCCCACCGATATTTGGGCCCTCATCAAAATTTAATTCCAACCAATTTAGGGTTTCATAAATTTGATTAACACTTTCCGGAACATATCTTTCTCTGTCTGTATCTTCCAATCTTAAGATAAATTTACCATTGTTTTTTTTGGCAAAGACAAAATTAAAAAGTGCTTGCCAAACAGTTCCTATGTGAGGCGCTCCTGTTGGAGACGGTGCAAGTCTAACCCTAACTTCCATGCCCTAATTATAACAGTTATAATGCTTCGAAGAAGAATTAACAGGTTCTGCGAGCACGAGCTATAATATTTCATTGCGAAGTGCAAAGCAGGTTCTTATAATGATTATATGACCTTAACCCAAACAGCTATTATCACAAAACAAATTATTAACTTTATTGCAGTTACCTTAATTTTAGGAACCATCTTCTTTATAGGCTACAGAATTTGGTATACACATTATCTTTCGACCCTGCCGCCTGTTGAGGAAAAACCGGATACAAAATTTGGAATTTTGCCTCTTGTGAACTTCCCAAAATCTCAAGTTTCTTCGTCAAACTTTTCTTACAGTTTAGATACTGCAACAGGAGGACTCCCAAAAATCGGACAAGATCCGGGTTTTGAAAAATTAATCAAAGTTTATTTTGTTATAAAACCTTATGCTACTTTTTTATCCCCTGATAAAAGTCAGGCTTTGGCTGAAAAATTCGGTATTAATGCTGAACCTGAAATTATAAATGAAACTATCTATAGCTTTGAGCAGGAGAATAAACACCTGACTGTAGATTTGGATAGCGGTAACTTTAAATACTCTAACGAAGCTTCACCTTCTTCGGAAGAAAAGTTTGATACTCAAGAGAGCCTGATTTCAAATTTTAAACATACCCTTGAATCTCTGGGTGTCTTAAAGGAAGAGTTAAAAGAGGGAAGGGCAAAGGTAACTACCAAAGGAAGTGATTCTAACACATCTGTTGTTTCTCTATGGCCTAAAGATTTGGACAAAAAAATCCTGTTTAGCTCTGATACTGATAAATCACAAATTTACGCAGAAGTTTTTTCGCAAGGTAGAAGTTTAGAAAATTATCTACTGATTAACTTCACATTCTATCAGATAGATACATCCACATTTGCAACATACCCTACAAAAACTCCGGAAGAAGCTCTTGATGACTTAAAATCCGGAAAAGGTGTAGTTATTCTTGAACCCCAAAATCCAAAAGTATCAATCACTTCTTTATCTCTAGATTACTTCTTACCGGAAGATTATAATCCTTATATTCAACCAATTTACATATTTGAAGGACCAAGCTTTATGGCTTATATTCCAGCCGTAAGCAGTCAGTTCCAAAAACAGGATTAATTAAACCACTCAAAATTGCTGTATGTCCATTCGATAAGTTTTTTAGTCTCTAAAAATCTGTCATCTGATCCAAAGAGCACTATTAAAACTCTCTTTCCATTCCGCTCAACAAGTGTGATTAAATTCTCTTTAGCTTGAGGGGTTGTTCCTGTTTTTACTCCCAATACTCCTGTTACTTGTGTAAGCAACTTGTTTAAATTATAAAGCTTGTGTTTAAATTTTTTGTCCAGTGAAACAATATCAGTTTCTTTGGTCTGGAAAATTCTTGAAAGTATCGAATCCTTCAATGCCTCTTCTGTAATTTTGCTCAAATCTCTTGCTGTTGAAAAATGTTTAGGACTGTCAAACCCTGCAGGGTTGTCAAAATGAGTGTTTTCCAAATTTATAAGACTAGCCTTTCTATTCATTTGCGAAACAAAGCCTGGTATTCCTCCGGGGAAATTCTCGGCTATTGTATATGCCGCATCATTACCTGATGATAAAAGCATACCATACAGTAGTGACCGAAAGCTTAAATCCTCACCGCTAAAAAGACCTACGCTTGCTCCGGGGATTTTTGCACCGTCCTTAACAGTCAAAATAGAATTTTGTTTGAAATACTCTGCTCCAACTATTGCAGTCATTATCTTTGTTGTGGATGCAGTAGGTAGGGGTAGGTTTGCATCCTTTTGGAAAAGTATGGTATCGGTTGAAAGATCTTTAATAAAGACTGCTCTGGCAGAAAAATAAGGAGGAGGTAAGTTTTTACTTATCGGGGGAATATTATATTTTTGAATCCCTAAAGTTTTTGAATTGTTTTGAGGAATCTGAAATGCAATAAAATATTCTTCAGTTCTTTCAGTTAAAAAAGGTATGAAAGTAATAACTAATATGGCAAGTAAGATTAAACTGGCTGAATATAAGTAGTACCTCATTTCCCCAGCCTCACATCTACTCTTTCCATATCCCTTGGGAAAAGAGATGCTTCTCTAATATTAGACAAGCCCAGGATGTGCATTGTCATTCTTTCCAAACCAAAAGAAAATCCACCTTCCGGAGGCATTCCAAATTTAAATGCTTGTAAATACATCTCAAAATTTTTAGGATCCATACCCCTATTTTTTATGGTGTCCACCAATTCTTGATAATTATTAATTCTTTGACTACCACTCATAATCTCCAATCCTCTAAATAAAAGGTCATAACTTAATGACACTTCGGGATTTTTTGGATCCGGCATTGTATAAAAAGCTCTTTTTGCAGTTGGAAAATGGGTAATGGTAACAAAATCACTACTGTATTTTTCCTTCGCCCATTTGCAAATATCAACCTCATCTTGGGGAGTTAAATCCTTTTCTTTTCTATTATCACGCCCAAATTCTTTAAGGATTATTTCCTGTGCTTCTTGTAAAGTTAGTCTGGGTATTTTACCAGCAACTATTTTTTCCAACCCCCATATTCTTAGAATATCTGCACATTTATCTTCTGCAAACTTTAGTGTCTCGCTCCCAACTTTCTCTAAAAGGTCCAAAAGCTCTTCAAAATCCACAAATCCAAATTCACAGTCAAGTTGCGTAGAAACTGCCAAATGTCTTGTGGTGACTGAAGGTTCAGCCCTGTATGCATGGGCTATAGTAAAAACTCTTTCATATACGGGAACTAGCATTTGTTTATAAAGTTGAGGGCTTTGTGTAAGAAATGCTTTGTTGTCAAAATAATCAACCGGAAAAACCTCTGCACCTCCTTCTGTTGCAGATGCGGCAATCTCCGGAACAACAATTTCAACACAATCCAAATCTTTGGCTATTTTCCTAAAGCCTTCTAAAATGGCGGATTGGACTTTAAATATATCCTTAATCTTTGGATGTCTTAAAGTTAAGGAACGCCAGTCCAAAAGAGTAGGCAGCTGTAATTCTAAATCCTTACCTCCCATATCAAATGGCAACTCTGCTGCTTTTGATAAAACCTCAATATCTTTGACTGAAATTTCTATTTCACCTGTTGGAATATTTTTATTTACCAGATTTTCAGGTCTTTTATTAACTGTTCCTGTTATACATACTACAGCTTGAGGGTGTAAAGCTAACACACCCCCGGGGTGTGTTACGTTCACACCTTGGGATACTACAACTTGGATTAATCCAGTTCTATCTAAAACATCCAAAAATAAAATTTTCCCATGATCCCTTCTTGTTTGAACCCATCCACAGATCTTAACAGTCTCTCCTACTTTTTTTGTGCAATTTAAAATTAGTGTTCTTATCACCTTGTTAGCATAATAGCAGCTTTAGAGAATAGTTGACAAGATCAGAAATATTTGGTAAATTTACAAAAGTATGATGCAAAAACCAAAAAGAAATTTCAGTTTCTTTTTTACCTTCGCTTAAGCGGAGGTTGGTTTTTGTGGCCTCCGACTAGTTAAAGCGGAGGTTTTTTAGTGCTTAAAAGAAAGGAAGGTGAATAATATCATGAGCGAAAGAATGGAAAAAGTTATACCAGGTATAGCAAGACTTGTTCAAATTGAGCAAATAATTAGATCTAGCAAGAAAGTCTTAGATTCTAGACTTCTAACTGCTGGGCTAAAACCTAATGAAGTTCTAGACGTTAAAGCCGATGCCGGTCTTAGAAGAATTCGAGTTTGGTAATTTGACAAAAGGCTAAACTGCCCTTATAATTTAAATGGTATGTCAAAAGCCTAGTATTCCATATATTCGGCTATTGGAGGCCTGTTTCGGAGATCACCGAATTGCATCAGGTCAAAAAGCTATTAACCAATCCGGATTCAGACTTAGGTTCTAATATCCCTGACCTTAAGTTGCAGTTTTTCAAAACCATTGTAGTCATCTATATCAATAGTATAGACCAGATCAACTGGCTGATCATTTTGTAGCATATTCAAAAGCTCCCCCATTCCAAAAGCAATAGAATCTATCCCATCTGCTCTAAATTTTAAATGCTTCCCCTGTCCTACTGTCCTTATATCAGAAATTTGCATTCCATATGTTGCAAAAATTGGCCTAGGATTTCCAAAACCAAACGGCTCAAATTTTTGCAGATCCTCTACCAGTTTTTTTGTTAACTCCGAAGTAGAAACTTCTGCATCAATCTCCAAAACTTGTTCCATATCTAATATTTCAATCTTCATGCTTTCCATTCTTTTTTTAAATACTTTCACATGTTTAGTCGAAATAGAAAATCCTGCAGCTCCCGGATGCCCCCCAACATCAACCAATATATCTGAATGCTTTCTAATAAGCTCTACAATGTTTATTCCGCCAATTGATCTTGCTGAACCTTTGGAAACTTCCTTACCAAGAGAAATTGCAATGGCAGGTCTGCTAAACTCATCCGTAATCCTTCCTGCCACCAGTCCTATTATTCCCTGATTCCACTCTTTGTGTACTAAAACATGAATACTATTTTTTTTATCTACTTGTATCCTGGCAGAATCTATGGCTTCTACAGTTTGCTTTTGTCTTTCTATATTAGTATCAGCTAAAAGTCTTGCTAACCTTTTAGCTTTAATAGGATCTTTTGTACAAAGAAGTCTTAAAGAATCTATAGCATGTTCCAGCCTTCCCATGGCATTAAGTCTTGGACCTAAAATATGTCCTATTTCATAGGATGCAATATTACCAAGTCTTATCCCTGATTCATTTATTAATGAAATTAAACCTATGTTATCTGTTTGATTTAAAATTTTTAGTCCTTCTGAAACATATGCCCTTCCTAGACCAACAAGTGGTAAAAGGTCACAAACAGTGGCAATTGCAACAAATTGCAATAAATCATGAGCTAAATCTTTTTTAATAAGTCCACGTACTAAACACCAAGCAACTGCAGCCCCACACATTTTTGTGCAGTGAACTATCTCATAGGCATCAGGCTTTATATCTTGCGGAAGGTGATGATCTGTAATTATTAAATCTAAACCAATTCCTTTGGCAAATTTTGCCTGTTCTAACGCTACAATGCCATTGTCTACAGTTATCACAAGAGTGGCTCCAGAATCCCTGGCGAATTCTAAGCCTAATTTTGACAACCCATACCCTTCTTTTTCCCTATGTGGAATATAGGGCAAAACTTTTGCACCAACTGATGTAAGAGCTTTATATAAAATAGCACAGCCGCAAATTCCATCCACATCATAATCTCCATAAACTATGATTAATTCATTATTTTTAATAGCTTCCAAAATTCTTACCTTGGCTTTTTCAATACCAGGAATATTTAAATCTTTCTCATAATTAGAAATTTTAGGATTAAAAAATTGTTCTTTTGCTTGAGAAGTTTTTAGGCCTCGATTTATAAGTAGCTGTTCAACTAGATCTGCGTTCTCTTTTGGTAGTATCTTCCACTTCATTGGGGTAAAATTACAATATGAAGAATTATACACTACCAGAAGAAGTGCAGAAAATTTTAGATAAGTTTAGAAATAAAAAATTCCAAATTTATATTGTGGGAGGGGCTGTCCGTGATTTATTAATGGGTAAAAAAGTTTCTGACTGGGATTTTACAACAGATGCCAAACCAGAAGAAATCTTAAAACTTTTTCCGAATGCATTTTATGACAATAAATTTGGCACCGTTGGAATCCCTATGGCACACCTCGGAGGTGGATTAATGGAAATCACCACTATGAGAAAAGAGGGTGAATACAAAGATTTCCGCCATCCTGAAAAAGTTGGTTGGACAAATAAAATTGAAGAAGATTTAGCTCGCCGTGATTTTACAGTAAATGCCATTGCCATGAGGTTACACCTTCCAGGTGAAGCTAAGCAGCCATCTGAATCACACCTGGAAGGTGACGTTGAAATCGTGGATCCATATCATGGGCAAGATGATATTAAGGAAAAAAAGATAAGGGCAGTGGGAGATCCAACAAAGCGCTTCCAAGAAGATGCTTTAAGGCTTATTAGGACTATCAGATTTTCAGCACAACTGGGATTTGAAATAGATGAAAAAACTTTTAAGGCACTTAAAGAAAATGCCAATTTAATAAAACAAATTGCATGGGAAAGGATTAGGGATGAACTATTTAAAATACTTGAATCCGAGAATGCTTATGATGGAATAGTAAAACTTAGAGAGACAAGGTTATTACAAATTATTCTACCAGAACTTGAAGCATGTTTTGGAATTGTTCAAGAAGGCCCAAAACATGATAGGACCTATGATATAGGAGAACACTCCCTCCTAGCTCTTAAACATACACCATCCACTGATCCATTAGTGAGATTTGCAACCCTTTTACATGATGTTGGAAAACCCGATACAGTCTCAACTTCAGATGATAAAAATGTAACCTTTTATAATCATGATCTGGTTGGTGGGCAAGTTATTCTTAAGATTGCCAAAAGATTTAATTTATCAAAAAAGCAAACTGATAAACTTTATAAACTTGTAAGATGGCATATGTTTACAGTTTCTGAAGACCAAACAGATTCTGCTATAAGAAGGTTTATTAAAAATGTAGGATTGGAAAATATTGAAGATATGATGGCTTTAAGAGTTGGTGATAGACTTGGTGGTGGCACTCCAACTGAAACCTCTTGGAGAATAGAAAAGTTTAAAGAGAGAATAAAACAAGTCTTAAAGAAACCTTTTTCTATTTCTGATTTAAAAATAAATGGTAATGATGTTATGAATATACTCGGTATAAAGCCAGGACCTAAGGTAGGTGAAATTTTGGAAAAGTTGTTCCAGGAAGTACTTGAAGATTCTAGTAAAAATAAAAAAGAGTATCTTATAAAAAGAATAAGGGATCTATGAATAAGGTTTTAGAGGTTAGAAATTTAACAAAAAGATTTGATACTCCTTCCGGGGAAATTACAGCTGTAGATAATATCAGTTTCTCGCTTAGTGATGGAGAGATACTTGGGCTACTCGGACCTAACGGTGCAGGTAAAACTACAACCATTCACCTTTTACTCGGAGTGACAACCCCATCCAAGGGTGAAATTAAATACTTTGATAAATCCTTTGATAAATCTCGAGAAGAAATTTTAAAAAAAGTAAATTTTTCCTCAGGATATATAAGCCTACCCTGGCTTTTAACTGTTGATGAGATACTGGATGTTTTTGCAAGACTTTATGAGATACCAAATAAAAAAGAAAGGATTACAAGACTTTTGTCTATTTTTGAGATAGAGGATTCAAGAAAAAAACAATTCTATAAACTTTCAGCAGGACAAAAAAGCAGAGTATTTTTGGTAAAAGCATTTTTAAATTATCCCAGGATAATTCTCCTCGATGAACCTACGGCTTCTCTTGATCCGGACATTGCGGAAAAGGTAAGAGAATTCTTAAAAAAGGAAAGAAAAGAGTTTAAAGTCAGTATGATTTTTACCTCACACAATATGCCGGAGGTTGAAGAGATGTGTGACAGATTAATTTTTATAAATCATGGCAAAATAGTTGCAGAAGGAACACCTGAAAAAATAGCCCAAGGAGTAGAAGAGTGCCGTTTAAATTTAATAATCACGAAAAATCAAGACAGAGCTGTCCGTTTTTTTCATGAAGAAAAACTAAAAATTGAACAAGATAAGAATCACTTTTTGATTCTTGCTAAAGAGAGTGCAATTGCCTCTCTCCTCACTAAACTTGCCTCAAGAAAAATTGAATACGCTCAAATCAGCATTGATAAACCCAATCTTGAGGATTTCTTTTTAAGTATGACAAGGGGTAAAAATGATTAATAAAAACATAGTTATAGCGTTAATTTATCACTATTCATATATTTGGAGGCACAGCTGGGACAGGATTGGTGATTCATTCTACTGGCCTGCAATGAATATATTTGTTTGGGGACTTATGAGTTTATATGTTAAGAATGCCAGCACTGAGATTCCACATATTATTCCGGTTATTCTAACTGGCGTTGTATTTTGGTTGGTTGTCTGGAGGGCTCAACATGAAATATCTTTAAATCTTTTGGAAGAGTTTTGGAACAGAAATCTTGTCAATATTTTTATTTCGCCTGTTAGGCTTAGGGAGTGGATAACCTCCGTTACTATTTTTAGTATTGTAAAAATGTTATTAACACTTTCTTTTGCGGCAGTTCTTGTTTATTTTTTATATGCCTACAATATTTTTATTTATGGATTTCTGCTTATTCCATTCACACTGAGTCTTATGCTAACCGGTTGGTTTTTGGGATTTTTCGTCTCAGGAATTATTATGAGGTTTGGACCTACATTCCAGACTTTGGCATGGATAACTCCAATGATAATTGTACCCTTTTCCTCTTTCTATTATCCTGTCTATACGCTTCCGGATTGGGCGCAAACTGTGGCAAAATTTTTACCCAGTACATACATCATGGAGGGAATGAGAGAAATTATCTTCACCGATAATTTTACTTACGATAAACTTTTTATAAGTTTTGGACTTAACTTTGTTTATCTTGCCCTTTCAATAACCTTTTTTATTTTTATGTTTAATAAAAGCAAAGAATTAGGTTTTGGAAGATGGGGATAAATTTAGTGCTCTAATCTTTCCTCCCAGAAAACCAGCAGAGCTGTAGCATTAAATATTGAGGAATAAGTTCCGGAAATTATTCCTATAAGTAGTGCCACCACAAACCATTTAATGGTTTCACCACCAAATAAAAGCAGCGCTACCAAGACAAATACCACAGTAAGTGATGTATTCAAAGACCTTGCCAATGTCTGAACTACGGAAATATTCGCAACATCCGTAAATTTTTTGCCAATATTTTTTAAAAGATTTTCTCTAATCCTATCAAAAACAACAATAGTATCATGAACTGAAAAACCTATGATTGTTAAAAGCGCGGTAACAAATAAGGTATCAACCTCTACACCAAGGTAATGTCCCAAAATAGCAAATACACCAACTACAAATAACACATCGTGCAAAAGCGCTATAATCGCACAAACTCCAAATCTCCAAGATGAAGCAGGTTTTGGAACTTTTCTAAAAGAAAATGAGATAAAGAAAACTATTGCTAAACTTGCAAAAGTCAAGGCAATTAAAGCTTTACTTTGAAGTTCTTTACCAATAGTTGGACCAACAAACTCTACCCGCCTTTCCTCTACTCCGCCAGCTGGCGAACCGTATTTATCCTCCAAACTTTTACGTAATGTATTGATTTTTTCTTGTTCCAAAGGTTTGGTACGGATTATATATGAATTATCAGAAGAGGCAACAATTTGACCAATTTCCACTCCATGACTGGAAACCAAATCCCTTAATTCATTTACATGAATAGGGTTCGTAAACTGGTACTCAAGCAAAGCTCCTCCTGTAAAATCTATTCCAAACCTTAAAGAGGATGTTAATAAAAAATAAATACCCGGTAAAATCAAAAAAGCCGATAAAATAAAATAAAAGAATTTATACTTCATTAAGTTCATATTATTTACTCCTCTTTGATTTGATTAAGTCCTCATGCAACTCATCCTTCAAATCTTCTGCAGCTTTTTTTATTTTTTCTTCCACTTTATCCACCTTTTCATTTAAAAAATTCCAAATTTTTTGGTGATCCTCCATATTTAGATGCTGTAAGAAAGCTCGCTTATCTTCGGCGGAAAGCTCGGATAAAATGGCATCAATTATTGTGTAGTGTAGTGATGAATCTACTAAAGAGGCAAGATGTAATTTCTGGTTCTTAGATAAATCTAGTTTATCCAGCTCGTAAGTTATTGAGTCTATCTCTATTATATGACTGTAAAATCTTTTCATGCCTGACCTTTCACTTTAATTGGGCCCAATGGTATCTCATCCTTTGGGTCATCAATAAAAAAATATAAAACAGCTCCCTTTCTTGGACCGGTTGCTAACCCTAAAACATCCATAACTTCAGGCGAGCCCCCCAAATGTTTTCCTGTCCAAGCAGCGGGTCCTGCATCACCGATAACTGCCACAACAGACTGTCCTGTTTTAGGATTAACAACTAATATTTTTCTATATTTAAAAAAATCTCTATATTTTCCTACATTTTCCGCAAAACCAGGGGATAAAAATGTTTGAATTGCCAAATAATATTTTTCTCTCATTTTTTGAGATTCCCCAAATTCTTGCTTTGAAGGTGCAAAATATCCCCAAGCACCTAAGGACGGTGCAATTCCTGCATCGCTATATTTAGCCCAATCTATTGTATTATCCGCATGGGCATATAAATTATCACCCGGATAACGATATAAGTGTTGTTCTCCTCCAATTAACCCATAATTTCTGTTAAGCCTTATGCCATCAATACTACCTGTCACCTTTATACCAAAATTACGGGATAAAATTTCGGCAGTTTCCGATTCCTCATTTGGCTCAAGCGGTCTTACATCAGGAGGCACCACATCATGTAAGGCTTGGGCAAGCAATACATTTGAATCAAATCCTTTTAAAATATCGTCCCTTGAAACTATCAGATTTCCTGATGGGAGTACAGGATGTGATGGAGCAGACAAAAGCATAAGCCCCCCTAAAGAACCTATTGCAAGCTGCCTTAGGTGTGTTCCATGCTTTTCCCATAATTTGTTTTGAATTGCTCTGTGACGCGCAACCCATTTTTTTCTAAGATATTCATAATGCGGCTTTTTAGATGTAAATCTCATTTAATAATAAGTCTTAGAAAAGTCCTTGTTACTACATAACTTGTAAACATTGATACTAAAACTCCAATTGCTAAAGTTATAGCAAATCCTCTAACTAAAGATGATCCAAAAAATACCAGTATCCCTGCAGTTAAAAGTGATGATATATTAGATGCCCAAATAGAAGACCATGCTCTTTTAAAACCAAGATCCAGAGCAGTCATCTTGCTTTTCCCCCACCTTGTTTCTTCTTTCATCCTTTCAAAAATTAAAATATTGGCATCAACTGCCATACCTATTGATAAAATAAATCCTGCAATCCCGGCTAAAGTCAAAGTAATAGGGGGAAGGATAAATAGACCTGTTTTGAAAATTGCTAAAACTAAAAGTGTATAGATAATTAAAGCTAAATCTGCTACTGTCCCCAAGTAACCATAATACAACCCCATATAAATTGCAACTATACTCAAACCAATTATTCCTGCCGCTAAACTCTTCTGGACAGACTGCGATCCTAAAGTTGGGCCAATTGATCTTTGTTCCAAAATTTTAATTGGCACAGGCAAAGCGCCTGCATTTAGTTGTATGCTCAAATTCTTTGCTTCATCTGTTGTAAACTGTCCTGTAATGACTGCATTTCCCCCGAGAATTTCCTGTTGAACTGTGGGGGCTGAAATTGGTTGGCCGTCTAAGAAGATTGCCAACACTTTGCCTACATTTCTTTTCGTAATATCAGCGAATTTTTTTGCTCCCTCTTCATTAAATTCTATCCCAACTTGTGGTCCAGATCTTACTCCTTGGGTACCACCAAAAGTTACTTGAGCTCTTTTTAAATCTGCGCCGGTAAGACCCGTCGGCCTGGCAAGAAATATTAATGGTATTCCGGATTTTGTAGCTTCAGCCTCTTGAGCAGAAATTGCTGCAGGTATTTCCCTAAATTCCAATTCTGCTGTTTTACCAACTAAATTTGCGGCCGCTGTTGCATCTTTAAGTCCAGGCAATTCTACCAAAATTCTTCTCTGCTCACCAATTTTTGATGTTTGAACTACCGCTTCTGAAACCCCATAGAGGTTAACTCTTTTTTCCAATACCTCTCTTGCTGACTCCAAAGCGCTATCACGACTTTGAGGATCAATTTTCTCCGTCTGAGCTTCTAAAATAAGCTCACTTCCTCCTTGTAAATCAAGGCCCAATTTTAAAGGGAAATATGGAAGTTTGGGAAAATCTATAATAGAAGAGATTAAGACAATAATAATTATAAACCATAGTAACCATCTGGGCTTCATACCCTAAACAATTACCCCTTCCAAAAGTTCATCTTCATCCCCAATTAGCATAATTTTTGGTTGCACAAGTACCCTTATAATAAATGGGTCGCGTCTTTTAACTCTAAACTTAAATTCTGCCTCATCCATAAATGAATAATTTATTTCTTGCTCACGCCTTGCTTGTTCATCAGAAACGATTGTCTGGAGTTCCGGCAATACAATGTTTCCAACTACCAAAAGATCAACATCATCCTTTGACGGAGCAACGCCTTTGACGAACCTTGTTGCCAAAAACGCATACCTTACTTTGCCCAGTTTTACCTTATTCTTAATTAAATTTCCACCTATCCCCGATGTCTTAGCAATCAGTGATAATAGTTCCCGATAAAATAAATAATCTCTTCTGAATCTATACAGCCTTCTGTTTGCGCGCCATTCGGATGAAACCATTCCAAACTTCTCCATCCTAGCAAGTTCCCGCCTCACGGCATTTATTTCTTCGGCTACTCTTCTAACTATCTCACGGACATGAAAAAGTGAATCTTGCGGGGAAGACAAAAAAAGAGTAAGTATTTTTACCCGGACTTTTGATACGAATAATTCTTCTAACACTGCCACCTCCTTTCTAGGCAGATGATATCAATACGTAACTTTAGATCCCTCCGGGACAGTCTGGATCCATATCTGACCTCTTATAAATTCTACTTCCTTACCATTTTTATCAACGAATTTGCTTCTTGAGGTCCGAGACTGCTTAACCCATTTACCTTCCAATACATTACCGTTCTGGAAAATTAAGGCTCGACCACTTCCTACTGTGCCATAAAGTAAATGGACATTCCCCGGATAACCATCGTTAGCATTTGACTCCCGCTGAAACTGAACCACAATATTTTTTGCTTCTAGTTGCTTTTTATTATTTAGATCAAGATGAGTCTCGCTACCATGTTTTCTTTTATAGCAACTGCATGTTGCTTCATAATTCCATTCAACTTGATAGTTTGATTGATTCTCCCAAAAGTTTACAGTAATTTGAATAGCCTGTTTGCCATCATCTTGTGGCGGGCCATTTGAATCATTAAATTTCCAGGGGGTAAAATTTTCATCCCACCTGATTCCTGCTGAATCTGTTGCCAGAAAGCCCCGTTTTGCACCAACACCCCAAAGCTTTTGGGTCGTTGAGTACATGGTATGTTCTGTTGCAACAGGGTGATCCAGCCTTTGATAATCGCGCCAAAATACAGGAAAACCAATTGAGAATTGGTTTAAATCCTTAATATCATATTTTATTATTTGTCCTAAAGCATCCGCTAATCCAGGGGTGTTTGCGCCTCCAACGTGAGCATATAAGCCGTCATATTCCGAAAGCCAATCAAGATAATAAGTTCTCGCTGACCTAACAGGACCGACTTGTACATCTGCCAAATTGCATAAATAAATTGCCATAAAGCGGGTAATGCCACCTTCTGCTACTGCCTCATAGATAATATCTGCAGATGAAAGTCCTGATTGAGGTCTTGCCTCAACGTGATTTTCTATCATGGTAGCAAGAGGGCGTCTTTGCTCCCAAGCATCCTTTGCTTTTTTGGTGTGAAATAAACCATTGAGCGGACAAGCTTCTGTCTTGGGTTCATTAGGGTCTTCTTCAAATGCTCCTGTAGGCCCGGGTAAGGCAGATGTTAAAACTCCATTTGGGGCACCTTTACCAATTTTGCTAAATAAAGAATAGGATATGCTCGAGGAGGTACTATAAATTACTACAGCTAAAATTGTTAAACTTAAAATTTTTTGTAAATTAGTTAATTCTTGAAATGTTTCAAGAATATTACCCATTATATTAGTCATCTTTTTGTTTTAATGCTTTCTCTAAAACAGCCTTCTCTTCTTTTGAAAATTGATATTTTTGTCCCTTACCCTCTATTACTGGTTTAGCAAAAATCCTTGTACCATTCCTTGCATGTAAACTGGTCACAACTATCCCTGATCCTCCCTCATTAAGCAAGGCTAAAGAAAAGCTTATATTGCCTCCTGTATCATCATAAGGGTTATACCGCAAAAGCGAAACTTTCTGTATATGATTTACGCCTTGTTTATCAAGCTGCAACAATTTTTCTTCCAATCCTTTCAAATCTCCTTTGAACTCATTAACCAATTTTACGACTTCCTCAAATTTAATCCTTATATCTCTTTCTCCTGATTTTGGAAAAAGAGCTCTAAGAAAATTTTGCTGTTTCCAAATCATAAAACTTAAGATCCCAAGCCAGATAAAAATTACCGCCACCGCCAGTTGGGCGAAGACGGGCCAATCCGAATACATAAGTTACTCTTTTAATATAACTTTAGCCAAAGAATTTGTCAATGAAGGAAAATACCCTTCCCTCAAGAAGAAAATAATCCGCCCCATAGTCCTAGCCTCATTTGGTGCTTGACAAGCATGCTTGTGCGTGCTAGGCTCAACTGTGCGTATGGCTATCCATGAGTTAAAAAAACAAACGGATATTGAGAAGCGCCTCAAGCTACTTCGGCAACAAATTTATGGTAAAGAAAAAAAGTGGGAAGTTAGAGGTGAGAAGATCACCACCACCCATCTACCACATCTTACATCTAGCGCAGAAATTTCCTACCTCTATAAGGATCTACTTAAAATATTAATCTTTGCTTCCTTAGCAATAGGAGCTCAGGTTATTCTATTTTTCCTTTCAAAAAACCATATTTTAAACCTAAATTTCTTTTAGAAAGGGGGTGATTTTCGAGTATGACACAAATGTATTGTGTAAAATGCCGTCAAAAAAGAGATGCTGAAAACGTTCAGCAAGTTACCATGAAAAATGGCAAGAAGGCCTCAAAAGGCACTTGTCCAAATTGCGGCACCTCCATGTTTAGAATTGGTGGGTAATCCGCCAGCTGGCGGACTGCCCATACTGAAATTTGAGAAAAACTACGTCCATATAAACTGGACGTAGTTTTTCATGGAGCTAGAGTTCCTCTCTAGATCGATACTGTAAGCTTTCCGCGATATGCTCTGTTAAAATGTTTTCAGATCCTGAAAGATCTGCTATAGTTCTTGAAAGTTTCAAAACCCTATGATAGCCTCTTGCAGATAAATTTAGACTGGAAATAGCCATTTTCAAAAGTTCCAATCCATCAGAGGTAACTGTACAAAACTCCCTAATATCGGCATTCGACATTTCCGAATTAGTCAAAATTCTGCCTGCCCCAGCAAATCTTGCTGCTTGGATTTTCCTTGCTTTAGTAACTCTAGCTCTTATAGTCTTAGAGTCCTCTGCCAAAAGTTCCCCCGATAATTTATCTACCTCAACTGCAGGCACATCAAGATAAATATCAATTCTGTCCAAAAGTGGGCCCGAGATTCTTCTTTTATATTTGGCAATTTGACCCGGCATACAGGAGCAGTTTCTTTTGCTATCGCCTAAAAAGCCGCAAGGACAGGGGTTTTGGGCAGCAAAAAGTATAAATTGAGCAGGAAAAGTTAAGGAACCGGAAGCTCTTGAAATAGTTATCTTATGATCCTCCAAAGGTTGTCTTAAAGATTCCAAAACATACCTTGGGAACTCCGGCAACTCATCCAAGAATAATACTCCTCTATGAGAAAGAGATATCTCTCCAGGCTTAACAGTGTTACCTCCTCCCAAAAGCCCTACAGCAGAAGCACTGTGGTGTGGCGATCGAAACGGTCTTATAGTTACCAATGATTGCCCATCTTTTAAAAGTCCTGATATAGAATAAATCTTTGTTATCTCAATTGCCTCATTAAAATCCAAAGGAGGTAGTATTGAAGGAAAGGCTCGAGCAAGCATTGTTTTACCTGCACCAGGTGGACCTTTTAATAATACATTATGTCCTCCTGCAGCTGCTATCTCCAAACCTCTTTTTGCTTGTTCCTGACCTTTTATTTGTGAGAAATTATACTCATAATCTAGGTTTTCAGTTAAATCAATAGACTTTCTTTTTGCAGGTTCTATAATTTCTTGTCCCATTAAAACCCTCATTATTTGTTGTAAAGAGTCTGCTGCAAAAACATTAACCCCCTCCACAATTGAGGCCTCATCAGCATTATCTTTTGGAACCAGAATATTTTTAAAGCCTTTTTGTTTTGCAAGTAAAGCATAGGGTAAAATCCCGTCTGTTTGCCTCAAACCTCCATCCAAGGAGAGTTCTCCTACAACCAGAGTTTTATCAAGTTCAATTGAGGAAGCATCCTTACTTATTAGTTCTGCGGATAAAAGTAGTCCCAAGGCAATAGGAAGATCAAAAGAAGGGCCTTCTTTTGGTAAATCTGCTGGAGCTAAATTAACAGTGATCTTTTTAGAAGGAAAGTCTTCTTTGGAGTTTCTAATAGCTGCTCTTACCCGCTCTTTTGATTCCTCAACAGCCCTGTCTGCCAAACCTACAATTGTAAAAGATGGTAAACCTTTAGCTGCAACGTCAACTTCAGCTGTTACCACGACTGAATCTAAACCAATATTTGCTCCGGAGAAAACTTTTGAAAGCATTCAATAATAGTATAGAGGAATGGATATTAAATTGCCTATTTAAATGCCTAGGAAGATAGTAAGCAAAGCTTGCTATCTGATAAGTTACTGCCTAGGAAGATAGTAAGCCAGATTCTGTTTCTAGATGATCATTTATCTTTAGTGTGATATTAGTCACTCTAAGTCCGATTTAATCGGACTGCTCCTGACTCCAACCATTAAGCGAGTAGCTCGGTTGATTCTAGGATTGCAGCGGGGAGGATTGCCCGTTTCACTTTTCTCGTCTCTGTTGCTCTAACTAGGTCTTACGACTTCCGACTTACGCCGGACACCCTACTCTATGCTGTCTGGACTTTCCTGTACGTTCATGTAAACTGAACGTACCGATCATCCTTCTTCCTAGGCTTCTATATTATACACTTAAATCTTTCTTCTTTCAATTATTTCACCCACAACAATTTGCATAACTACTGCAATTGGTACAGCAAGAATAGCTCCCCCAATTCCAAGAAGTCTTGAACCAACTGCAATTGCCAGAATAACAACTAAAGGATTTAAACCTACTGCCCGTTTCATAACCTGTGGCACAATCAGATGATTCTCGAGCTGCTGAATTACAAAATACATAACCGCAACAGCAAAACCTAAGATTGGAGAAATAGTTAGTGCGATAAGAACAGAAGGTATTGCTGAAACTATTGGTCCTATAACGGGTATAACCTCCAGTATACCGGCAACCACAGCAAGCGGTAGGGCATACGGGATCCCTAAACTAATAAGTCCTATATAAGAGAGGGTACCTATAATCAAACTTAAAGCTAATTGTCCTCTAAACCAACCGCCTAATTTTTCCTCAATTTGCACAATTAATTTTTTTACTCTCTCTTGTCTACCTATAAAAAGGGATGCAAATCTGCTTTCCACGTTTTCCCGTTCCAGCAGCAAATAATAAGTTACAACAAGTAAAAATACTATGGTCAATAAATTATCAAATATTGCGAGTGTTACAGAAAATACATTTTGTGAAAGAGAAGTAAGTTGAGACTGAAGGATAGATTTATCAATACCTGCAATATTAAATATTTGGGCAAAAATGGGAGGAAGTGTAACAACCAACCTGCTAGTTTCTTCAATAAGAGGTGGTAGGATAATTGCAAATAGACCTGATACACAAGCTATTATAATAATGTAGGTTATAGCAATTCCTAGTGCCTTAGGAAGTTTTAGTTTGGTGAAGAATTTCACCAAAGGTGAGAGGGCAGACATTAAAATTAATGCTACAAACAAAATAAGTAATAAATCCCTTATTAGGAAAATTGCCCAAAGTGCTACTATAAATACAGCAATAAAAATAATTGTTCTGTGGGAAATATCAATTTTCTGTAGCATCAAGTTCGATAATACCATTTAGATACTTTTTTTTCTACTTTTTGAATGTATCCTTTTTCACTAATATCAAACCAATGTATTCTTTTTTCTTTCTTAAAGTACGTTAGCTGCCTGCGGACAAATCCATGGATTCTGTTCTGCATAATCTCGGTAAGTGAGTCGATATCTTTAATTACTCTTTCTAAATAATCAGCTAATATACCATATTCTAATCCAAGCTCCCTCATTCTTTTAAAAGTTAAACCCTTCTTATGTAACTTCTTTGTTTCTTCAACCATTCCCTGCTTTATTCTGCTAAATACCCCCTCATCTACTCTTTTATAAAGAAAATCTCTTGGTGCAGTTAAACCAATTTTTAATACCTCATAACTGGGTGGTTGGAATTTTACTGGTACATCAGATGTAGCTAATTCTATAGCCCGAACTAATCTCCTTGGATTTTGTTTATCTGATGCATTTAAAGACTGCCATTTTTGTGAAGATACTTTTTTTAATTTTTCCTGCAAACTTATAAGAGATACTTTTTCAAGATTTTTTCTCTTTCTGAAATCTATCGGCACTGCTAAGTTAGGTAATCCTTCTGCCAGGGCTTTTATGTACAGTCCGGTTCCCCCTACTATAATTGGAAGCTTGTCTCTATTGTGTACCTCCTTAACAATTTTTTCAGCTTTTTTCACATAATCAGCTACTGTGTACTGGACTCTTGGATTTACAACATCATACATCCAGATATTTACCCCATCTATTTCCCACCACCCTCTTCTTATTTTGACATTTGACATTTGAGATTTGAGATTTGAGATTTTACCAGTACCTATATCCAAGCCTCTGTATACTTGTCTTGAATCACAAGAAACAAGTTCCCCGTTAAATTTTTTAGCCAAGCTTAAGGCTAAATCAGTTTTACCGGTTGCAGTGGGGCCTAAAATTACTAAAAGTTTATTCATTTGGATATAATAAGGCTTACCCATGAAGAAAGCCATCATCTTATTCTTTTACATTCCAGCTGGTCTTTTGATTTTTTATTTTAATTTCTTCCTTCCTCCCCATCAGGAACAGTTTATCAGCCTAGCTTCTTCCTTTTTACAAGGCAAACTATATTTTCTTTCTCCTGTTTTTGATGCCTCATTTTTTGAAAACCAATATTTTTGGCCGCTGGGTCCTTTTCCGGCAATTCTTTTGATGCCATTTGTCTTTCTTTCTGGAGGGTCAATAACACAGGGGTATTTACTATTTTTTCTAAACATATTTAACCTATTTTTGCTTTATAGAATTTCTAAGAAAGTTTCCGGAAATTCTACAACCTCAATTGTAATAAGTTTTGCTGTAATTTTTTCCACGGCATACTTGGGTATTGCTTTAATACCTTGGTCTTGGTATTTTGCTCAAAGTGTCGGCTTTGGCTTAACTCTTCTAGCACTAGAAGCCTATTTTTTTAATAGGACATGGTTAATGATAGGCGTCTATGTAGGGCTTGCTTTTGCCACAAGAGTATCTTTAATTTTTACAGTCGTTTTTTTTATATTGAGTTTACTATTTTCAGATTTACCAAAACCGAAAAAAATTAAAAATTTTGTACTGCTTTTTTTACCGATAGTAATAACTTGCATTTTGATTGGAACTTATAATTGGGCAAGATTTGGTAATATCTTAGAAGGCGGTTATTCTAAGCAATTACTTGAAGGAGCTGTAGCAGAAAACCGAGCAGTTGGTCTTTGGAGCTTTGCTCATTTCCCGGCAAATCTTTATTCAATGTTTCTTAAAATGCCTGAATCAATTTCTGTCCCTCCGTTTTTAAAAGTTGACGGCTCGGGATTGAGTTTATTAATTACCTCAAGTATTTTTATTTGGATAATATTTAGTGATTGGAAAAACTCAAAAGTTAAATTTGCAGCTATTACCTGTTTGTTTATAATATTTTTTCTTGCCGGGAGTTTTACTAATGGATCTTGGCAATATGGTTCTCGCTATGCAATAGATTATTATCCATTTTTATTTATAATGTTACTCTATTCCTTTAAAAAAGAAGTTTCCTCTAAATTTATCGTCTTGACGGCAGTATCATTTTTGCTGAATTTATTTTTTTTAAATCAAGTTTATAATTTATTTTAGATGAAAATATTCCAGGATCGTTTTCTAATAATATTTTTGCTTTTGGGGCTTTTAATCAGGATACTTTTGGCGCCAATCCAAGGGTTTAAATTTGATGTTGATACTTGGTTTTACTGGGCTGAAAGATTAAATAGCGTAGGCCTGGATAAATTTTATTCCACTGACATTTGGACAGGTTATACCCCTGGATTTTTATACATATTGGGATTTTTAGGTTTTATCAAAAATTTATTTCAAATAGATGCGGCCCAATTCTATAGCGTATTAAAATTTCCTTCTATTTTGGCTGAAATGGGACTCGGCATTTTAGTTTACCAAATTATCCCAAAAAATCTTTTCTGGTGGCGCAGAACCGGATTAATATTTGTAATGTTAAATCCTTCTTTTATTTTCAACAGTGCAATTTTTGGACAGTTTGATGGTTTATTTAGTTTTACCGTATTACTGGCAGTATATTTTTTAACTCAAAAGAAACCTCTTTATGCTTCAATTCTGGGGGGGATTTCATTTTTACTCAAACCTCAAGCCATCTTATTGGTTCCAATTTTTCTAATTTACCTTATTAAAAATTTCTCTATTAAAAATATTTTTTTTATTATTCTTCCCGCTTTGTTAATAATATTTTTTGGCTTCTTTCCTTTTTTTATATATAATCCTATTGCTGGCCCTATCCAGTTGGTTTCTAATCTGTTAAACTTTTACCCCTTTAGTTCAATATTTGCCTACAATTTTTGGGGTATTTTTGGATTTTGGATTCCAGATAATACAATTTTCTTTGGTTTAAATTATCAAACTTGGGGATACATACTATTTATTTTATACTGGTCAGCAATTGCTTATTTTTACTGGAAAAAAGGGTATTTAACCTTAATGGATCTTGCAACTCTTTCAAGTTTAAGTTTCTTTTTTCTGATTACCAGAATGCATGAACGTTATTTATACCCGGGCCTAATTTTCTTAATAATAAGCGCTTTACTTAAAAAATCCAAAGTTCTTACTTTTCTAGCAATAGTACTTAGTTTAATTTATTTACTGGACCTTTATTATGTTTATATCTACTACAATTATTTTTCTTTAAAATTACCTACTTCTATCTATAACTCTGCTTTATATAATTTTGCTGATAAAAATCTTCAATTTATTTCTTTCTTTTCGACATTTATTTTTCTTATAATTAGCTATATTAAAATAAATGAAAAGAAAATTTAATCCAAACTTAATTCTAATTTTAATTTTGTTAGTTACTGCATTTTTGCGCTTGGTTCGTCTTGATTTTCCCAATCAATATGTTTTTGATGAAGTTTATCATGCCTATACAGCCAAGGAATATTTAAAAGGCAATAAAGATGCCTGGAGCCCCTGGGGCAAATCAGAACCAGGTGTTGCTTTTGAATGGTTACATCCGCCTATTGAGAAGGAAATAATGACTGCATCGATGTTTCTATTTAGAAGTACTGATGCCTGGGCCTGGAGATTACCCGGAGTGCTCCTTGGGATTTTAGCAGTATATTTAGTCTATAAATTAGCACATATTCTTCTTAAAAATGAGGTTGCTGCATTATTTTCTAGTTTCTTCTTCTCTGTTGACGGGTTAGTTTTCGTCCAATCTAGAACCGGGATGAACGATGTTTATCTGGTAACTTTTGTCTTAGCAAGTGTTATCTTTTTTTTAAAAAAAAAGTACCTCTTAGCTGCCCTCTTAATGGGAGTGGCTTGTGCCACCAAATGGCCTGGCGTTTTTTTGGCAATAATATACTTCCCATTCCTTCTTACTAAACATCAACCTAAAAAAATCATTCTTTTTATTTTAGTCCCCCTAGCTATCTATCTTTTAAGCTATCTTCCCTATTTTTTACTTGGATACAAACTGGGCGATTTTATAGAATTACATAGACAGATCTGGTGGTATCAGACCAACCTTAAAGCTACTCATGATTATGCATCTGCTTGGTGGTCCTGGCCCCTAAATTTATACCCTGTTTGGTACTTTGTAGATTATAAGGATCAAAGAATTACAAATATATTTGCATCAGGCAACTTGGTTGTTTTTTGGACCGGAACTGCTGCTTTGATTTTGACTATATGGGAAACGTTTAGAAAAAAGTCTCTTAGTTTATTTATCATCGTTTTAGGTTTTTTGGTATTTTGGTTACCTTGGTCCGTATCTCCAAGAATTATGTTTTTATATCATTTCTCACCATCTGTGCCATTTCTTACTTTGGCACTGGGTCATAAGTTGAGTTTATTTTTTGAGGATAAAAAGCACCGCAAATTTGTAATTCTTTTGCTTATTTTAATGATAACAAACTTTGTGATCATTTATCCTTTTCTTATTGGAATACCAATCCATAAAGATTTGGTAAATTTCTTTTTCCTGACTAATTTATCCAAGAACCCTTTTTAGCTTTTTAAGAAGACGCAGAGGAATACTGTTTTAAAGATAAGTTCCAAATTTTTAGAGAAATAAACAAGAGCGAAATTGCAAAGCCAATCGCATAAGTTATATTAAATGGTAAAAGTTGTCCAAGTAATGATTTTGTAGGATAACTCATCATAATCCCTACCGGTATAATAAATGTCAAAAATCCACGTATTGGTTCCATATAAATATCAATAGGCATCCTACCCATTGCTGCTATATCTCTATAGACCATTACGGCATGATCAATTTCTGTTGTTACAACAGCTAAAGATAAAACCATAATATGAAAAGCAAGGGCAATTATAAATCCTATTGCTATCAGTAGAAAATATAATGAGATTGCAAGAGGATCAGTAATATTTAAACGGTTAATAAAATAACCTATTGCAAAAATAAGAGGAATTAAAGTTATAAAATCTATAAAATCAGGACCACATGCAAGTGCTCTAAACAAAGGACTGATTGGTTTTATAAGATAAAAGTCAAATGTGCCCATTACTATTGCGGGTCTGAATCTATATACTTCTCTAAAGAAAAGCTGTGCCAAAATATCAACCAAATTAAAAGATAGGAAAAATAAAATCGTCTCATCCAAACTATAACCTGCCAGTACAGTTGTCTTTTTAACCAAAATTACAATAAACAGTGTAAATATTGCAAAACGAAGTATTTTTACCAGCAAAAATACTGCCAAAGCCCATCTTACCACCATCTGAACTTGAAAAGAATTTAGTGCATAAAGCCACCAAATTTTTAGATATTTTAAAATCATGTCAGTATCCTACTGCTGTATAGCTCTTAAGCCCCATATCAAGAACCCATTTGATTAAAAACCATAAGATTATTACCCAGAAGAATAAAACGGAAAAACCAAAAAGTAGCTCATTACCCATCATTGTTCCTAAATATAATTTCGATGGAAAATAGATTAAGTATGGAAAAGGAGTTAACATAAGTATTTTGAAAATTGGATTCGGTAAAATATCTATTGGAAAAAGACCGCCGCCGAAACCTTCTAAAATTATAGTCATCATAAAAATAAATGCCCATGAACTTTCTACCCAAAAAGCTAAAAGTGAAACAATAAAACTTATGCAAAAATAAATAATGATCCCAGCTATTGCTGCTAAAATAGTAAGTAGCAAAATATTTAAGTTTGCTTGAATAATTATTTGTGGTTTTAATAAAAATATCAGCAAAGATATTTCGAAAATAACGAAAGCTATATTAAGTAGCTTATCTGCAATATCACGTATAAAATAAAACTTAATAAAACTTAGAGGTTTTACTAAAAAATTTACAATTGATCCATCATTTATTTGATTTGCCAAATCTGAAGCTCTTGATGATAAAATAATAGCCCTCATTAAAGCAGCAATCATAATATAGGTTAAAATGGTTTTTTGCGTATATCCAAAAACATCATCCCTGCCTTGAAAAACACTCCACCATATAAAATATATAAGAAGCAGCTGCAGAACAGAACGTATTCTCCAAAGTATAAAATTTAATCTATACACTAAACTATTTTCCCAAGAGATTTTGAATATTGTCCAATATTTGCTCATTTGTGAATAAAAATTTTACATACCGCGAGCGAAGATGGTCCTTATAATATCTTCAATTGATGGATCTTCAATGGTTAAATCAGACACGGGAAACTTAGTTAATAACTTACTGGATCTTTTAGCCACTTCGTTGATTGGTACATGGATATCGGCATGTAATCCATCAAACCGCTCTATTTGACCAACAGCTTCAAGTTTTACTCTATCTACAAATTTTATAAAATCTACTTTGATAAGTTTATGTGTTGAAAACTGTTGGACAATATTTTCTAATAATCCATCATATAGAATTCTCCCCTCGTCTATAATGATGACTCTTTTACAAAGCTCACGAACATCAGCCATATAATGTGAAGTCAGAATTATCGTTGCTCGGAATTTCTGGTTATATTTCTTGATAAAATCTCTCATATTTTTTTGTGCAACAACATCCAAACCAATCGTGGGCTCATCTAAAAATAATATCTTTGGCGAATGCAGCAAAGAAGCAATAAGTTCGCATTTCATTCTTTGACCTAAGGATAACTTTCTTACTTGTACTTTTAAGATATCGTCTACTTGAAGTATTTTGGATAATTCACGAACTACTTTTTTAAACTTCTCATCCGGCACTTCGTAAATTTCTTTGTTTAAGATAAAACTTTCCATTGGAGGTAAATCCCACCAAAGCTGATTTTTTTGACCCATGATTAAGGAAAATTGTTTTTGAAATGCGGACTGTCTTTTAAATGGTTCAAAACCTAGAACCTCTATCTCTCCAGAAGTTGGATATAAAAGGCCTGATAATACTTTTAACGTGGTTGTTTTACCAGCTCCATTAGGACCAATAAAACCTACAAGTTCTCCTTCTTCAATTTTAAAAGAAACCCCATCAACTGCCTTAACATTATAATATGTACGGTTAAAAAAGGATTTTATAGAGGCCCAAAAACCCGGTTCTTTTTGATGGACCCGATAATATTTTTTTAGATTCTTTACGGAGATTATACCCACAAATAGATTATACCAACAACCAAAGAAGGCGGCTCACTTGACCAAACGCTTCAATGTCTTTCCTGCTGTAAAACCTGGAGTTTTTTTGTTGGGGATTTGTATTGTTTCTCCTGTTTGAGGATTCCTACCTCTTCTTGCAGCTCTAGCTCTTATAAGGAAAGTACCAAAACCTGTCACTACAATCTTTTCTCCTCTCACAAGTCCATCTCTAATTAAATTAAATGTGGAATTTACACTATCTGCAGCCGCTCGTTTTGTTAAATTTGCCTTCTTTGCAACTTTCTCAATGAGTTCCTTTTTAGTCATAGGACGTTTATATCAAAAGATTAGGCTTTTGTAAAGACCTAAACAGTCATCACAGTTTCTGTTGCCCTTGTTTCTCTTATTGCTGTAATTTTTACAGCTCCCGGAACCATTACTTCTTTTGAAATTCTCTCTGCAATATCATGCACCAATTTAGGGAGCTCATCGTCTGTAATTTTTTCCGGAACTACAATTACTCTTACTTCTCTTCCTGCTTGTATAGCAAATGCCTTCTCAACTCCCTCAAAGGAGGTTACAATTTTTTCTATATCATCCATTCTTTCTATATAATCCTCAACATTTTCATGCCTTGCCCCTGGTCTTCCTCCGGAAATTGCATCAGCAATGTATACCAATATAGATTCAATTGAGGAAAAAGGGTTATCCTCATGATGTTCTGCAATACAGTTTATAACTTCTTGGGGCATATGGAATTTCTTGGCAACTTGTACTCCTTTTTCAACATGAGTCCCCTCATCACCTTCTGTCACAACCTTACCCACATCATGGAGTAAACAACCGAGTCTGACCACATTGGCGTCTGCCCCAATTGCTTTAGCCAGGGCAACACCTATTCTGGTTTCTTCCAGTGTATGTTGGATTAGATTTTGACCAAATGAAAATCTATATTTAAAACGTCCCAACAAAGTTACAAGTTCTGCAGGCAAATTATAAACTCCTGCATCCTTGCAAAGTTTTTCCCCTTCCTCAAGCATGATCTTTTCAAAGTCTTGTTTTGTTTTTTCAACAATTTCCTCAATTCTTTGAGGCTGAATTCTGCCATCAGCAATAAGTCTTTCCAGTGCAACTCTTGCAATTTCCCGTCTAACAGAGTCAAATGATGAAAGAATTAAACTATTGGGTATTTCATCATCCATGATTACATCAACTCCTGTTGCTTGTTCAAATGTCCTTATATTTCTTCCTTCTTTTCCGATGATTCTTCCTTTAACCTCTTCATCCTGCAACTTTATTCTTGAGGTTGTAAATTCTGAAATATAATCTGTAAAACCATGTTGCATAGCTTCAGTTAAAATCTCTTTTGCTCTCTCATTTGCTTGCAGTTTTATTTCTTCCTCTGCCTCAATCACCTTTTTGGATATCTCAACAGATAAATCTTTATCTACTTGTTCAAGCAGAATCTTTTTTGCCTCATCGGCAGACATTTTTGCGGATTTTTCAAGCTTATCTACTAAATCTTTTCTGGCTTTCTCAAGCTGTTCGAGTTTTTCATCAACGAGTTTTTGTTTTTCAACAATCTGCCTTTCACGCTCTTCTAAAATACCTTCGCGTTTTGCCTGCTCCGCCGCAAGGCGAGCAAGTTCTGTTGAATCAATACCAGAAGGAGCACCGCTAATTTGCGATTTAGGACCAAATGTTCTTTGCATTATCAGTAGCCTCTTTCATATGGCAGTATTCTACATCTTTCTGAAAAAATTTTCAATGACGCTCTTGACAACTTCGTATTCAAACCCTCTTCTTAAAAGGTATTCATAGCTCTTTTTCTTGAGTTCTAATGGGGATAGATTCTTCCATCTATCAATTTTCTTTTGTAAAAGTTTTTCCGCTGTTTCCTGATTGTTGACTGACGACTGTTGACTGACGACTTCTGCAATAATCTCCCTATTAATCCCTTTTTGTAAAAGTTCCTGCTTTATTCTTCGAGAGCCATATTTTCTTAATCTGCTTTCCATCCATGCAATGGCAAATTGCTTATCATCCAACATTCCTTTCTTCTTCATTAATTGAACGACCGCATCAACAATAAAAATACTCATTTCCCCTTCCCCTTTTATTTTTCTTTTAAATGACAGATTTTTAAGATAATCTCTAACTTCTTTTTCAGACCTTTGTCTGATTGTAAATAATCGATACATTCTTTCCATTAGTTTTCCGACTTCTGCTTCTTGTAGAAGTTTTTCCAGATCATCTGGGGAGATTTCTTTACCAGCAACCAGCCGGTGATCAACTATCAAATCTTCATCAGCTCCAAAAGCAAAAATACCATCAAGATAAATATTAAATCTATGGGTCCGCCGGCTGGCGGATTTCTTTTGCGGTTCAACTGAAGTAACTTTGGGCATTACAGGAGCAGGATCCTTAAACTGCTTCTTCTACTACCGTTTCTTCTTTACCTACCACTATCTCTTTACCCATCTTTTTCTTACCCCAAGCTTCTCTTATTTCCTTTTCCAACTTATCTGCTTCTTTTTTATTAGTCCTTAAAAAATCTATTGCTGCCGGCCTTCCTTGACCCACTATCTTTTCATCCCATTTGATAAATGCCCCAGATTTTTGTAGAATGCCCAGTTCTATTCCTATATCCAAAAGTTCACCTTCATGTGATATGCCTTGATCATCCATATCGAACTCTGCAATTCTAAAGGGTGGCGCAACTTTATTTTTTACAACTTTAACCCTATGTCTTGAACCAATAACATTATCACCATCTTTAATATTTTCAATTTTTCTTACATCTAGTCTTATTGATGTATAAAACTTTAGAGCCAAACCTCCGGGTGTAGTTTCAGGATTGCCAAACATTATCCCTATTTTTTGACGAAGTTGGTTTGTGAAAATTATAATTGTATTAGTATTGGAAACTGCACCAGTTAGCTTTCTTAAAGCCTGCGACATTAAACGCGCTTGCATACCCATTACCGCATCTCCCATCTCTCCCTCAAGTTCTGCTCTTGGAACTAAAGCTGCAACAGAATCTATAACTAAAACATCAATGCCTCCGGAACGGATTAAAGCCTCTGCAATTTCTAAACCTTGCTCACCTGTATCCGGTTGAGATATCAACAAATCATCAAGATTCACCCCAATTTTTTGGGCTCTTTGCGGATCCAAGGCATGCTCTGCATCAATAAATGCTGCAACTCCTCCTCGTTTTTGAGCTTCAGCAATAACATGAAGTGCAACAGTTGTTTTACCTGATGCTTCGGGGCCAAAAATCTCAATAATACGACCTTTTGGTAAACCTCCAACTCCTAATGCTAAATCTAGGGCAATAGAACCTGTGGGGATAATTTGGGTAGTTAGTTTTTCTGCCCGCTCACCCAAACGCATTATGGAACCAGTACCGTATTGTTTTTGGATCTGGGCCATTGCAGCAACAATTGCTGCTTTTCTTGCCTCATCATTTCCAGCCATGCTGACTTTATAGCAGATTTTTCAAATCCAAACAATACCCCAAATCTGGTAAAATAAATCCTCGGGGTGTAGGTCATCGGTAGACCGCTCGGATGGGGTCCGAGAAGTAGCAAGTTCAATTCTTGTCACCCCGACCAAAAAAATGAAACTTATTTGTCTAAATATTTGGGGAGGGAAAAAATACGAGCCTTTAATGGACTTCATTAAGAAGGCCTCTGAAGATACTGATATCTTTTGTTTTCAAGAGGTTTTCAAAAACTCTGCCAATAGGAAAGAAAATATCTTTAGAATAAATATTTACAATGAAATTTCAAAAATCCTTTTAAATTATAATTCTTATTACGCTTCTTCTTTAAATAATTGGATTGTGACTCGCCAAGAGGTTAAGAAAACAAAATTCAAATTATCTTACGGGGTATCAATCTTTATAAAGAAAGATATAAAAGTTGATTCGTATGGAGACTTTTTTTTATTTGGAGGTGTTGATACTTTTGATCCCTCTGATCTTAATACACTTCCAAGAAATGCCCAGTATGTAACTTTCATAAATAAAGGCATGAGATATATTATTTGTAATGTTCATGGAATTTGGAATAAAGCAGGTAAAAATGATTCTCCTTCAAGGATTAACCAATCTCAAAAGATTAAAGAGTTTCTTGAAAATCATCAGGGAGGAAAAATACTAGTAGGAGATTTTAATTTAGATATTAATACAAAAAGTATAAAAATACTTGAGGAAGATTTTAGAAATTTAATTAAAGAATATAATATTCCAACAACCAGAAATAAATATTTTCCAGGTAATGAGAAATTTGCAGATTATGTATTTGTGTCTTCAGAAATCAAAATTATGGATTTCCAGGTTCCAAATATTGAGGTATCCGACCACCTTCCTTTGACTGTTGAATTTTATTAGGAAATAAAATATTATTATTGATCTATGGCCATGGAATCATCAATGCTACCGTTGGGAACAACTGCGCCTAACTTTTCCTTAACTGATGTTTCATCAAACAATACTATTTCCATTTCTGATTTCGCAAATAAAAAAGCTTTTCTTGTTATGTTTATTTGTAGACATTGTCCTTATGTTAAACATGTACAGGAAGAGCTGGCCAGGATAGGTAAAGATTATACGGATAAAGATATCGGTATAGTTGCAATTTCTTCAAATGATATTGAAAGCTACCCCGAAGATGCACCTGATTCTTTAAAAGAACAAGCTACACAGTTAGAATTTAGCTTTCCTTACCTTTATGATGAATCACAAGATGTTGCAAGGGCATATACTGCGGTTTGCACCCCTGACTTATTTCTTTTTGATAAGGAAAGAAAACTTGTATACAGAGGACAATTGGATGATTCAAGACCAGATAGTAGTGTTCCTGTAACTGGAAAAGATTTGAGAGCAGCGATTGATGCTGTATTAAACAGCCAACCAGTTGACCAGAATCAAAAACCTAGTGTAGGTTGTAGCATAAAGTGGAAAAACACCTAAACATAAAAATTCATGGTCAGGTCCAAGGGGTATTTTTCAGAGTTTCAGCAAAAGAAGAAGCGGAAAAATTAGGAATTTCCGGATTTGTAAGAAATGAAAGGGATGGAACTGTTTATATAGAAGTAGAAGGGGAAGAGGAAAATTTAAATAAATTTGTGAAATGGTGTCACAATGGCCCCGAACATGCACAAGTAGATAAAGTAGAAGTCATCGAAGATCCGCTTAAAAATTTTTCAGATTTTAACAGAGATTTTGTTGATTATTAACCCTTCGACTTCGCTCAAGGCTTTAGACTACTTTTTCCCAGGGGAATTCGTCGCGGCCAAAGTGGCCATAAGAAGCTGTTGGTAAATAAATAGGTCTCTGCAGGTCAAGGCCCTCCAAAATTCCTGCAACTGAAGTATCTAAAATTTTATTCATAAAAGAAAGGATTAGTTTATGAGATTTTTTACTAGTTCCAAAAGTTTCAACATCCTGCATTGTTGGCTTTTTTGCTCCAATAAAATATGCAAGCCTTACTTCTGCCTTATCTGCTAAACCGGAAGCCACAATATTTTTTGCCAAAAATCTTGCTGCATAAGCTCCACCCCTATCCACTTTTGATGGTTCTTTTCCTGAAAAACAGCCTCCCCCAACCCTTGCATATCCGCCATATGTATCAACTACAATTTTTCTTCCTGTTAACCCACAATCTGACGCAGGTCCACCGTTATGCCAAATACCCGTACCATTAACAATTAACTCCCCTCTTTTAATTTTAAATCCAAACATTTCCAAAACCGGGATAACTATAAAATTAAAAACATCATCCTTAACCTGATCAAGCTTTACAGATTCCTCATGAGGTATTGCAATAACTACTTGTATAACTTTGTGTGGTTTACCATCTCTATACTCTATAGTTACTTGAGATTTCCCATCTGGACGCAGATATTTAACTATATTTTCCTCTCTTACTTGATCTATTCTTTTTGTCAGAGCATGTGCAATCATAATGGGAAGAGGCATTAGGCTTTTGGTTTCCTTGCATGCAAAACCAAACATCATGCCTTGATCTCCTGCACCCTTCTTTTTTACCCCCACTGCAATTTCCGGAGATTGTTCATGTACAAAAAGTTCAATTGGGGACTTATCTGAAAAATTAAATTTTGGATCCGTATATCCCAATCTTTTTATTTGATCTCTGGCAATTTGTTCATAATCTACCTTTGCCTTTGCCCCTATTTCTCCTGCTATTATTAATCTGTTATTTCCGGCTAAACATTCAATAGCAGTTCTGCCTTGAGGATCTTGAGCCAAGACTGCATCTAAGATTGCATCAGAAACCTGATCACAGATTTTATCTGAATGACCACTGCAAACTGATTCTGATGTAAAAGTTGTTATACCATTTTTCATTAAAAAACCTCCCATCAAAGAGAGGTCCAAAGTTTGCCCTAAATGGACCACATCCCCCGATTCTACATCGGGGTTGGCACCTTTACTTTCAGGTTGCCGCCCCCCGCCTTTGGCGGGGAAACTCTTGATGCATTTAATAGTAAACCATAAACTCTCTATTTTTGCAAGTTTTCAAACTTCGCATGTTTTTCTATAATTTCAACCAATTCTGTTTTCTTACCATGAATATCACCTGTTTGGTGAGTTTCAACATTTAATCTTAGAAGTGGCTCCGTATTAGAAGTTCGAAGTGAAAATCTCCAGTCAGGATAATTTATAGCTATCCCATCAAGATCTGATAACTGCCCATCTTCGTAAGCTTCCTTGACCTTTTCCATTATTTCAGTTGCATTTTGTACCCTAAAATTTATCTCACCTGATTCGTGAGATACTTTTACCTCACTTGCAAGTTCTGATAATTTTTTGCCTGTTACACTCATACGTGCAACAATCATAATTACAACAGGCATAGGGGCCTCAGCCCCTCCTGTCTCACTAAAATAGTAGTGTCCTGATGCTTCACCTGCAAATAAACCCTCATTTTTGTGCATAGCTTCTGTAATAAAAGCATGCCCTGTCTTAGTAATAACCATTTCTCCGCCAAACTCTTCAATTGATTTTCTGGGAGTAAAAATATACTTTAGATCAACTAAAATCTTAGCTCCTTTGTGTGTTTTTAAAAGCTCTCTTGAAACCAAAGCAATTATTTGTGCGGGGGGGACAATTTCTCCTCTTTCATCTATAAAGAAAATTCTATCTCCGTCACCATCAGGGGCTAGACCTAAATCAGCTTTTTCTTCAACAACTCTTTTTTGTAAATCTCCTAAGGTTTCAAACTGCAGAGGATCGGGCTGATGAACTGGGAAAGTTCCATCCAGTTCAAAGTTCATTTTTATTAAATTTCCAGGGATTTTTTCAAATAAAGCTTCTAGATATGTTGCACCCATTGCATTTGCTGGATCTGCCACAATCTTAAATTTCTTGATTTCAGGATTTCCTGCAATTTTTAAAGCATTCTCAACTTCCTCCTTAACAACTTCTTCCTTTTGAGTAATGGTTCCTCCATCTACATCAGAAAGGTCCACACCTTCTATACTCATCCTTCTAATTTCATCCATCCCTGTATTCTTACCAATTTTTACAAGTCCTGAAGGAAATCTCCTAACTATTTTTATTCCGTTATATTCTTTTGGATTGTGGGATGCTGTAATCTGTATCCCACCATCATAACCATATTTAAAAACAGCAAAGTAAAAGGTCGGTGTTGAGACAATTCCCAAATCTACAACTTTTGCTCCAAGTTCCACCAAAGTCTTGGAAACTGCATCAAATATAGTAGGAGAAGAAAGTCTCATATCTCGTCCTATTGCAACTACTAAAGGTTTTGAAGATCCAAGTTGGTCGGAAATTACTTTATAAATTGCTCTGGTAATTGGAACAGCAAACTTTTCATTTAACTCATCAGGATAAATTCCTCTAATATCATAGCTTTTAAAAATCTTTTCAGGTGGTATAGTAGATATCATGAGCAAATTATTTGAAAAATTCTGGGCTTGGTATGAAAGACATTATACCCTAAATGTAACAATTGCTGCCATACTCTTTACTTTGCAGATTGTTCACCTTTATTGGCTAACAACCCATGTTGTAACAGTAAGACTTTGGAGGTTGGATCTTTTTTCTCCGCCACCCTTTTGGGAAACAATCATTATAATTATAGATTACACGGAAATTCCTGCAATTATTACAACATCTTTAGTTTATATAAATGATCTAAGAAAAGGGTATAAATTTAAGCCATTACTTTATCTGTTTTTCCTAGATATCCAACTTCTTCATATTTTCTGGATAACAGATGAATTTGTTTTGGAAACTTTCACAGGAGTAAATGGTGAAACCATACTACCAACATGGCTTGCCTGGATAGCAATTCTAATTGATTATCTAGAACTTCCGGTAATCTTTGAAACAGTCTATAAAGCATTACTTAGATTTAAATAATACAAAATAGGTTCAATTCCAGCGCTAACAGCTTTGCTGATGAGTTTTCTTGCTCGCTGAGTTAACATAGGTCTTTCTGTTTCCATCAGTCGTCACCCCCTTTCAAAATTTCTCTTGAACTTGCTTGTGCCAAAATCTGCATGGTATCTAATATTTCAACTTGAGGATGGTTTTTAATAATCAGCTGTAAATCTGTACAGGCCAAAAGAATCTTCTCAGCTCCACTTCTAATCAATTTTGCTATCGTCTGATTTACCTTAGCTTTATCTCTAGGTAAATTTTTTCCATTTATAATTTTGTAGATTATTTTGTCCAAAACGCTTTGATCTTTTTTGTTTAAAATAATTTGCTCTATTCCGTTATCTTTTAATGTATTACCAAATAAATCATTCTTAATAGTTTTTGATGTTGCTAAAATTCCTACCTTTTTAATATTTTCATCTTTTAAAGTTTTTATAGCTTCATCAATGATGCTTAGTGTTGGAATATTTACTGACCTTCTTATGTCTTCTATAAAAATATGTAGGGTGTTGCAGGGCATGACTAGAAAATCAGCTCCCGCACTTTCTAAAATTTTTGCAGCGCTTTTTAAAAGTGGCAAAAATAATTTTTCATCTCCATTTTTTGTAATAACTTCCCTTTCCATTTTTAAATCTACAGGAACATTCCATGATAAAAATGGCGGTCTTTTATTTTTATTGTTTTTTAAACAGAAGAAAATTACTTCCAGTTGAAACTTTGCTGAAGTTTCAGGTCCTAATCCTCCTATTATTCCTAAAGTTTTCATATTTTTTCCCACAAAAAAACCTCCCAATTTGGGAGGTCTGTTGTGTAAATCAATAATAAGATTACTTATTACGTGCTGTGCTTATTTTTAAGCACCAAAACAACAACCTCCCTTTGGAGAGGATAGCAATACCATTGATTGTTGTTTTGTATTTTCATACATTGATTAGTATATCACAAAAAATTAACCTGTCAACTATGGGGTATTCACCCAAATTGCTCTAATGCTTTCTGATAACTCCTGATGTTCCTCATCCATTATTCCTCCATTATAAGCTGGATTCCTATCATAAATATATCTTTCAAAAAAAGCTAAATCTCCTTTTCTAACTCCTACAAAAAGTCTTTGGTAAAACTTTAGTATTTCTTCTTCATGTCTTCTCCATTTATCTAATTCTTGTTCTGTAATACCAGAATTTGGAGCTTCAATATAACTTATTTGATACATCCCATCCAAAACGCTATCAAATATATATCTTGCTTTTAGCATATGAAACTCATTTGTTACAATGGTTGGTTCAGTCCAACCTTTGCGGTCAAGTAATGCTACTCTTAAGAAAAAAGCATTACCAACTGTATCCATTGAATTTTCTTCAACAAAGAGTTGATTTTCTGTTAGACCTCTTCCAAGAAGATACATCTTTCCCGCCTCAGCCTCTGTAGTTGAGTGAGGTATTGGATCTCTGTATGTTCCTTTACTCGTTGTAATGACTGCTACAAAATCCCCATTCATATATAGATCATAAGCTGTATCTAAACGAGCTTTTACTCTTAATGGGATTTTATCTTGTACCTCCAAGCCCCCACTTAAACAAATTATTACTGCTCTGTTCCTTTCCATAAAATAAATTAACGTTTAGGTGATTGTTTTTTTGTCTTTACATAAACTTCTTCATGTGGACCGATTTCTAGAAAACTAACTGTAGCCCTACCAAGCCACAGATAGACAATTCTAATATTATCCATTATAGAAAATGCCCATTTACCCTTCATTCTCTTCGTCAAAGAATGATTATCTAGTCTAGTATCGTTTGGATTATGCTTAAATCGACTGACATTTTTCTCTATCTCTTTTTCTAAATCCGGGGATTCAACCAATAAATCTTCCCAATCCCTGTTATACGTACCAGACTTTCTAAGCTTTACCATGCCTTCTAGCTGCTACTCTTTTACGCATTTCTCGAAAATATTTACGTAGATCTTCATCAGTTTCAATGACTGTATCATTTTCTTCCGGTTCTTTTTCTGATTCTAGAACTCTGTTTTCAAACCATCTGGGGAATCCATTCTCAGTTATCTCTTCCTCCTGATAAACAATTTTTCTTAGAGCATCTCGTATAAGTTCACTTATGGAAGTATACCTTCGTTCTGCCACAATTTTTTTGGCATCTTTATACATCTCTTTTGGCAATGAAATATTGATTGTAGTTGTCATATTCTATATTGTATGATATTCATACAATCTTTGTCAACTACCTCTTTGGAGATTGTTTTCTGGCTCTTGCTTTTCCAGCATGACCATATTTCCTTCTTTCCTTAACTCTTGCATCACGAGTTAAATACCCTTCTTTTTTTAATATTACACGAAGTGAGGAATCTGCCTTGGAAATTGCCCTGGCAATTCCATGGATAACTGCTCCAAGTTGTGCAACTTTCCCCCCCCCTTCAACTTTTACAGAAATATTATACTTACCTACTGTTTTAGTAACTTCTAGCGGCCTACTATAAAGCTTTTGAAAAACAAGTCCCAAAAAATATTCAGCGATTGGTTTACCATTAACAGTTATTTGAACAAGTCCTTCCCCTTTTGATAATCTGACTCTGGCAAGAGCTTCTTTTCTTCTACCGACTGTTGATATTGTTTCCATTACTTGACTTCCTCTGCAAACACTTTTAGTTTTTTAATCATTTGTCTTCCCAACTTATTCTTAGGCAGCATTCCGGAAACTGCATGCTCAATAATATATTCCGGTTTCCTTATCATTATCTTTTCAAAAGTCTCCTCCTTTAATCCTCCAGGATAACCTGAATGTCTTCTGTAAACTTTATTCATTGCTTTTTTACCAGTTACTTTTACTTTTGATGCATTAGTAACTATTACATAATCTCCAGTGTCTAAATAAGGTACATAGTTTGGTTTATTTTTTCCCATTAGGATCTTTGCTATCTCTGTAGCAAGTCTGCCTAAGACTTTATCTGATGCATCAATGATGTGCTTTTCTCTTTTTATATCTTTTGCTGACAGAGCATTGGTACTCATTTTTTCTTGGCTCTCTTTCTTGGAGCAGATTTTTTAGGTCCCACTCTTTCCTTAGGAGTTTCTTTCTCCTTCTTACTTGTTACTTGTACCTTATTACTTGCCTGTCCTGAGCTTGTAGAATGGATTACCTTTTCTAGTGGCTTTAACTCCTCTGCTCCAATCAAACTCATCCTCACAACCATTGTTTGATCACCTAATCTCCTACCTAATTTAATAAGGGATGTATATCCGGAGTTCCTACTACCTAATTTTGGGATAATTTCTTTTATTACCCGGTCTTGTAAATTTTTATCATTTATAAAAGATTGTAGTCTTGCCTGGCTATGTTTTTTTTTAGCCAGATTAATCACCTTATCAACTAAACTTTTAACTGCTTTGGCGTTTGCCTCCGAAGTCTCGATAGTCCCGTATAGAAAAAGAGAATTTAGTAGACTTTTAAAAAGTAGGGGGGAGGACCTATACTTCACGCAAACTAAGCCCCCTTTCTGAAAGCTTTTCAGAAATTAGCGCTACAGATTTTGTTCCCAAATTTTTTGCTTTCAAAAGTCCCTGTCGGGGAATATTTATTAAATCCTCAACAGTATTAACCTCAAAAGCCTTCAAAGCATTAGTTATTCGAACCGGCAAATCGAGTTCTTCTACTGTCATCTTTAATACTTCTTCGGAAACTAAAGGAGTCTCTTGTATCATTTCCTCTTCAGGAGCAGGCTCGTAAATTCTTCTGAAAGTATCAGATAAGATTCTTGCTGCCTCACTTAATACATCCAAAGGTGTCATTGTACCGTCTGTCGTAATATCTAAAATTAACTTATCAAAATCAGCGCGTCTCCCAACTCTTGTAGGTTCAACATCGTAATTCACCGAAACAACAGGGGTAAATAAAGCATCAACGGAAATTACACCAATTTCACTGAATTTTCTCTCTTCTGCGACAGAGTATCCTTTGCCTCTTTCTGCGGAAAGTTCTATACTAAGTTTAGATTTAGCGTCTGTTAAAGTTGCCAGATGAGCATCAGGATTTGCGATTTCACCATCTCCTTCAATTTCAAAATCACCTGCTTTCACTTGTCTTTTACCGGATGCTTTTAAAGACAGTTTAATCGGTTGATCCGCAACCCTAATGCGCATTTTTTTAATATTTAAGATAATTTCAATAACATCCTCTAATATCCCTTCAATCGTTGAAAATTGATGAGACACTCCATCTATCTTCACAGATGTTACGGCAGAACCCGTCAAAGCAGAAAGGAGTACTCTTCGTAAACTATTTCCTAGTGTATGGCCAAACCCGCTCTCTAACGGCTCTAAGGCAATTTTTGCAAAATTTTCTTTTTCTTCCTCTATCTTAACTTTAAACATATGTTTATATGATGTAAAACCTCAGCTTAAATGCTTCAAGTCTAACGACTGTAATACTCAACAACCAATTGCTCATTGACTCCTTGTTCCATCTCTTCTCTTGTAGGCATTCTTAAAACCTTGCCTACGGTAGCCTGTCTTTCAAGCCACTCTGGCAAGGTACTTTCTACTTCTAAACTCTCTTTAACTTGAGCATTATCCGACAATTTGGACGATAATGCAATAGTCTGCCCGACTCTAACATTAAATGAAGGAATCGTCACTTTATTTCCATCTACTATGATATGACCGTGTGAGACCAGTTGTCGCGCTCCTGCTCTACTCTTTACAAAACCTAAGCGATAAACTATATTATCAAGTCTTGTCTCTAAGCTCTTAAGTAGTGCCAGTCCCGTTGATCCTCTTAGTTTATTTGCATTTTCAAAATATCTTTTAAATTGTCGTTCCAATACCCCAAAAATTCTTTTTAGTTTTTGCTTCTCTCGAAGTTGCGTACCATATTCAGAAATCCTTCTCCTCATTCTAAATCCGTGCTGACCGGGTGGAATTGCACCTTTTCTCTCAATTGCCTTAATATCTTTCGTAAATAAAGGCATGCCCTCACGTCTTGATAATCTTCTTTTTGGACCAATGTAACGAGCCATTAAACGCGTCTCCTTTTTTTAGGTCTTGGACCATTATGAGGAATTGGTGTAACATCTGCGATCATTGTAAGAGAAATTCCTGCACTACGTAGTGCTTTTACTGTAGCATCTCGACCAGATCCTGGTCCCTTAATGTATACCTCAACTGATACAATACCTAATTCTTTTGCTTTTTGTGCTACCTTTTCCATAGCAGAAATAGCTGCAAAAGGAGTTGCTTTCCTCGCACCCTTGAAACCCGAAGAGCCGGATGTTCCCCAAGTCAAAGTATTACCAGAGTTATCTGTAAGTGTTACTAACGTATTGTTAAAAGTAGCTGTAACGTAGACTCTACCGCTAGTAAGTTTACGTTCAGGAGTCTGTTTCTTTTTGATTTGTTTTTTCTTTGCCATATTACTCGGTTTTACCTCCTTCTACTTTTGCAGCCGGAGCTTCTTCCTTTTTAATTGCACCTACAGTTTTTCTTTTTCCTCTTTTGGTTCTTGCATTCGATCTTGTCCTTTGTCCTCTTGCTGGCAAGCCTTTCTTATGCCTTAAACCTCTATAGCTGCCAATTTCTTCAAGTCTTTTAATATTTTGTTCATTTTCTTGCCTCAAATCTCCTTCAACCTTAAATTGATCAACACTTCTTTGTAATTTGTTTATCTCTTCCTCGGTTAAATCTTTTACTCTTTTACTGGCCTCTACCCCTGCATTTTTAATAACACTTGTCACATTAGAACGACCTATACCATATATGTATGTCAAACCGATATCTAGTCTTTTATTTTCAGGAAGATCTACACCTGCAATACGGGCCATTAAAATATACCTCCCAATTTAAAATTCATATCATCCTTGTCTTTGTTTATGTCTTGGGTCACGGGGACAGATGACATAAAGTATGCCTTCCCTTTTTACTATTTTGCAAAACTTACACCTTGTTTTAATACTGGCTTGAACCTTCACGTTTTAATTCCTTATTTAATTCTAAAAGTAATTCTACCCTTATCCAAATCATATTTCGGACTCATTTCAATCCTAACTCTATCTCCTTCCAAAAGCCTTATATAGTGCATCCTCATTCTACCGGAGATATGACAAAGAATTACTCTGCCTATCAGTTCAGGCAGATCACGACTCTCTTCAATCTCAACTCTAAATAGGGTATTAGGTAAGACTTCAATAACTTTACCCGCAACCTCAATGACATCTTTTGCCATCCTTCGACTCCTTTCATCCTTCGACTTACTCAGGATGACCCTGAGTATAATCGAATGGGTCATTCGCTCAGGATAAATATCCTACCAAAATTAGCTTCAAAATACAACCCATAGAATTATACACTTCTCCAATCTGTTAAAACTTCAGCCCTATCCTTTCCTACTATCACAGTCATTTCAAAAAGCCCTCCCCAAGATTTATCGGATGAAGAAAAAGTCCAACCGTCTTTTTCTAAAGTTACCTCATGGGTACCTTTTGCATAAATTGCTTCTAGTGCCAAAGTCATACCTTCTCTTAACATCATCCCTGTTCCTTTACTGCCAAAACATGGAATTTCAGGATCCTCATGTAAACTTTTTCCTATCCCATGCCCTACCAGACTCCTGACAACATGATACCCTGCGCCTTCCACCTTAGACTGGATGGCATACGATATATCACCCACTTTATTATTCCTAATTGCTTGTGTAACTGCGTACCATAAAGCTTCTTCCCCAACTTTTAAGAATGTTTCTTTTTCCCTATCTTCTCCTAAAAGGATACTCCAAGCACAATCTGTATGCCAACCCTTATAAACAACCGCTAAGTCAATACTTACTATATCTCCTTTGGCAAATTTGCGGCCTGTTGGTATCCCATGAACAACCTGCTCGTTCACGGTTATACAGGTTGCATACTTATAGTTAGGGACTGTTTTATAAGACAAATCTCCTCCTAAACTATGTATTTCTTCATTAACAATTTTATCAACTGCAAGCTCACTAACCCCTACTTTTACTGAATCCAAAGCTTTTCTTAAGGCAGCCGCCGCAATCTTACCACTCTTTTTTATTAGTTCTAACTCGTACCTGTTTCTCTTTTTCATTTATTTAAACCCTCTCTTAAACTATCCTGAATATCTTTAATTTCACCTTCACCACTAATTTCTAATAAAATCCCTTTATTTTTATAGTATTTGAGTAAAGGTTCTGTTTGTTCAAAATAAATTTCTAGTCTTTTTTTAATAAGATCTTTAGTATCATCTTCCCTTCCTCTTTTAAGAAGTCTATCCAAAGCTACGTCTTGAGAAACCTTAAAATAAATTGCTTTATCGAAATTTAAATCTTCTACTTTTTTTGCCTGTTCCAGTGTCCTTGGATAACCATCCAGAATAAAACCATTCCTTGAGTCATCTCTTTCGATTCTTTCTCTTATAAGTTTTGCAACAGTTTCATCATCAACCAAATTGCCTGCAGTCAAAAGCTGTTTTATTCTTTTTCCTTTTTCAGTATCGGATGAAGCAATTTCCCTTAAAATATCACCGGTTACAATAAAAGGAGTTTTAAAATATTCTGCTAAAAGTTTACCTTGTGTTGATTTACCTGATCCTTGCGGACCTAGTAATAATATTTTCATTTTGCAAATACCTCATAGCTTCTTTCGATAAGTTTTGACTCAAACTGTTTGGCAGTATCCATAATTACCGATACAACAATCAAAAGTCCTGTCCCTCCCAAGATTAAGGTTTGAATTCCTGTTATTGCAGAGGCAATGGATGGTAAAATAGCAATAGAACCCAAAAATATGGCTCCTGTTAATGTTATCCTTACCATAATATAGTTTAAAAAAGAAGCTGTTTGAGTCCCCGGCCTAATACCTGGTATAAATCCTCCATATTTTTTTATTTCTTCTGCAACTTTTGTTGGGTTAAAAATCACTGCTGTATAAAAGAAGGTGAAACCGCAAACTAAAAGGAAATACAAAAGGTTATAAGTAAAAGAAGAAGGATCAAAATTAGAAACTAAAAATCTTCCCAGAAAGTTTAGCTGTGGCTGATTCTGTTGCGAAAGGAACGATCCTGCGAAAGAAGGGATAAGTACCAAGGATACTGCAAAAATAATCGGAATAACTCCGGCTTGATTAACCCGTAAGGGTAAATAAGTTTGCGCACCTCCACCTGCTTCCCGTCCTCCTATAAATCTTCTTGCATACTGTACAGTAATTTGTCTTCTTCCTTCATTAATAAACACTACTCCTGCAACTGTTAAAATACCCAAAGAAGCAAACAATAAAATATTAAAAATTTGAGTTTGGTCCAAAACAGAAGCAGTTTGGGTAAAAACTACAGGAATCCTTGAAACAATTCCTGCAAAGATTAAAAGCGATATCCCATTACCAATACCATATTCGGAAATTAACTCTCCGAGCCACATTAAAAAAATAGTGCCGGCAGTCATTCCCACTATAATAGAAGCAAGTTGGATTGGAGTAACTTGAGTCAAAATACCCTGATTTTTTAAGAGTACAAACATGCCGATAGCTTGCAAGAAAGCCAAGGGAACGGTTAAATACCTGGTATACTGATTTATCATTTGTCGCCCCATTTCACCCTCCTTCGATAAAGCTTCCAGTTTCGGCATAATCATTGTTAAAAGTTGCATAATTATTGATGCATTAATGTAAGGATTTAGTCCTAAAGAAATTACCGAGAAATTAGCTAAAGTTCCACCTGAAAAAATATCTAAAAGAGATAAAAATTGATTGGAAGAAAATAGAGCTTGCAGGGCCCCAAGGTCAATTCCTGAAACTGGAATATGTGCAACAATCCTAAATATTACAATAATTACTATGGTGATAATTATTTTGCGTCTAAGGTCTGGAATCTTAAAGGCAGTAAGTATGGGATTTAAAATATCAAGCATAAGTTACCTGCCCCTTTACTTTTAAAATCTTTTCTTTGGCAGTTTTTGAAACCGGCAATTTAACTACCAATGCTTTTTTAACTTCTCCCGTACCTAAAATTTTAACCCCTCTTTTAGCCTCTTTCTCGGTAATTACTTTTGCTTTTAAAAGCGCCTCTAAATCTATTGTAGATTTAGCCGGGAAATATTTAAACAAAGATAAAAAAACTATTTTAGGGTTTGGTGAAAATTTAGGATTACCTAAACCTCTTCTTTTCGGCAGTTTTTTATAAAAGGAAAGGTCCCCACTAAACGTAGGCGGAATCTTACCCCTGGCTTTCTGTCCCTTGTTGCCTCTTCCGGCAGTTTTACCTTTTCCGCTACCTATGCCGCGACCAACCCTTTTGTTACCTTTATTCTTAACTTTTATTAACTGATGAATCCTCATTTTTAATGTGTATCCTTTATTTCCGTGTTTTTAACGTTTCCCGGCTTTAGCATCCTAAGTGCTTGCATTGTTGCATAGACATTAGATGCCTGATTTTTTGTTCCTAATATTTTTGAGACAATATCGGAAATGCCGGCGGCCTCAACAACAACCCTTACTGCACCTCCAGCAATAACACCAGTTCCCAAAGGCGCAGGCTTTAAAAGAACCTTAGCTGCCCCGGTTTTAACTGAAATTTCATGAGGAATGGTACCCCCTCTTAACGGAACGGAAATGAAGTGTCTCTTTGCATAAGCTGTAGCCTTTCTTACGGCGGATTGTACCTCTTGAGCTTTTCCTAAACCAACCCCCACACGTCCTTTTCTATCCCCAACAACAACCAGAACAGAAAGAGATCTCCGATCGCCTCCTTTAGTCTTCTTTGATACTCTATTCACTTGAACAACCCTTTCAAAGAACTCAGACCCTTCCTGCTGCATATTCTTATTGTATCTGTAGTTTGGCTTCATAATAATTAGTAATTAGTGCTGAGTACACTAAAATTCCAACCCTCCTTCCCTTGCACCTTTTGCAAGTTCACTTATTCTACCATGGTATAAAAAACCTCCTCTATCAAACACAACTTTGGTAATATTTTTTTTTATAGCTTTGTGTCCTAAAGTCTTCCCGACATTATACGATTTCTCACTCTTTTTGCCTGTAACTTTTACATCAGATGCCCAAACTAAAGTTTTACCAGTTGTATCGTCAATAATTTGTGCGTAAATATGTCGATTAGATCTAAACACAGAAAGCCTGAACCTACCACTAGTTCCGACTATCCTTTTCCTTATTTTTAAATGTCTTTTAACCCTTAAAGTTTTCTTCATAAAATTTTAAATTCAAATTATTTATTCCCTCCTATCCCTACTGTTCCTACCTTAGCAGCCTTACCTGCCTTTTTCCTAATATATTCGCCCTCAAACCTTATACCTTTACCTTTATAAACATCAGGTACTTTAATTTTCCTAATGTTAGCAGCTACTTGTCCAACAAATTGCTTATCGCAACCCAAAACAGTAATCTTTGTGTTATCACTAACCTCAAATGTTACATTCTCGGGAGCATTTACTTCTACGGGATGAGAGAATCCAATATTTAGGTTTAATTTTTTCCCATCTGTTTGAGCCCTAAACCCAACACCCACAAGCTCCAGATTTCTACTCCACCCTTTTGTTACGCCACTTATCATATTGGCAATTAAACTTCTTGTTAAACCATGTAGAGAACGGACATTTTTATCATCACTTTCTCTTCTTACAATAATCCTATCACCCTCTACCTCTACCTTAACTGTTGGATCAAAATTAAAATCTAACTTCCCCTTAGGACCATTTACCACTACGGTATTACCAATCTTTTCAATGGTTACTCCAGAAGGTATTTGTATCGGTAAGTTTCCTATCCTACTCATAATTTTAAATTGCGCGGGTGTTACCACACGAGCGCCAGTACTTCGCCTCCTACATTTTGTTTTCTTGCATCAACATCTGTCATTACACCTTTTGGCGTTGAAATAATGGCAATCCCGAGACCTCCCATAACTTTTGGGAGTTGGTTAACCCCTTTATATATTCTTAGAGATGGCCTTGAGACTCTTTTTAAATTTGTAATTGATGGAACTCGACCATTATATTTAAGCTGCACTTCAAGGTTATTACCCTTCTTGTCAACCTTTCCGAGATAACCCTCTTTTTGAAGCAGTTTCAATACTGCAAGAGTTAACTTAGAATATTTAACCAGGATACTCTGTGCACCTACTAAATAACCATTTTTAATTCTAATTAAAGCATCTGTAGTTGTATCCATAAATTTACCAACTCGCTTTCTTCACCCCTGGTAAAACACCTAGGTGAGCTAATTCTCTAAAACAAAGTCTGCAAAGACCAAAACGCCTGATGTAACCTCTAGATCTACCACAGCGTAAACATCTGTTTCTTTTTTGTACTTCGAACTTAAACCGGCTTTTAACAATATTACTTACCTTTGCCATCTCGCACTTCCTCTCTGAAAGGCATTCCTAAATACTCTAAGAGTTTTCTGCCCTCTTCTTTTGTTTTTGCGACTGTTGCTATTGTTACTGCCAAGCCTCTTGTTTTATCAATTGTTTTGTAATCTACTTCCGGGAAAATAATTTGTTCCTTAAGCCCTATATTTAAATTCCCATGCGTATCAAAAGACGAGAGTTGAATACCTTTAAAATCCCTAACTTTTGGCAAAACAACACTAACTAGTTTGTCTAAAAAAGAATACATCCTATCTCCACGGAGAGTTATCATTACACCAATTGTTTGACCTTTGCTTAATTTAAATGTAGAAATTGATTTTTTAGCACGAGTCACAACCGGTATCTGTCCAGATAAAGCAGCAAGATAAACTTTTGCTTTCTCTAAAATGGAAGAATTATCTTTAGCATCGCCCAAACCCATGCTTATCACAATTTTTTCAACATGCGGCACTTCTAGGCTACTTTTTAACCCCAATTCCTGTTGCAACTTTTGTCTTATTTGGTTTAAATATTTTTCCTTAAGTCTTTGCATCTTTTATTTCCTTTTTGCATTTTTTACATATTCTTAACTTTTCTTTTCCCATTATCTTAAACCCCACTCTAGTTGGCTTTTTACAGCTTGGGCAAAGCAAAGCCACATTGGATACATCCAGCGATTTTGGAATATCTAGAATACCCCCTTTTGTATCTCCCACCTTTCTAACATGTCTTTTGTAGACATTTACTCCTTCTACAAATAAACGTTTTTCTTTCCCTAAAACAAATTTAACCTCTCCAGTTTTCCCTCTGTCCTTCCCTAGCATTATTTTTACTTTGTCACCTTTCTTAATTTTCATAATAATTAGTGAACTCCTTTCTACCAGACTTCCTGGGCTAAAGAAACAATCTTTGTAAAGCCCTTGTCTCTTACTTCTCTTGCGATCGGGCCAAAGATTCGAGTTGAGCGTAAATTACCATCATTATCAATTATTACACCGGCATTATCGTCGAATTTGACATAGGAACCATCCAACCTTCTTACTTCCTTCTTGGTCCTTACAACTATAACTTTGACCTTCTCGTGATCGGAAACTGTGCCATTAGGATCTGCTCCCTTTACAACTGCCACAACAATTTCCCCAACTGTTGCTTTTCTTTTACCTGAACCACCCAATGGCTGAATAACTTGTAAAAGTTTTGCTCCACTATTATCCGCAACTGTAAGCATCGTTCTATGCTGCACCATTTTCTTTTTTCTCCTCTTGTAAACGCTGATCTGGCATTATCTCATCTATAATATCTTTTGTTTGTTCTTTTAATTTTTCTTCCATAATCTCATCCAATCGTTTACCTAAAACCTTTATAACCTTAAAATGTTTTCTTTTAGATATAGGCGCAACCTTTATAATTTCGATAAGATCTCCCATCTTTACTCCTATTGGATCCTCTACTAAGTATTTTTTGGATCGAATAAAAGCCTTTTTATATAAAGGGTGTAAGCTTTGTCTTTCAACCAAAACTGTTACTGATTTTTCCAATTTTTTTGCAATTACTCTGGCAATCACTTCTTCACTCCCTCTTCTTGTGGTTCCAACCTAGCTAACAGTTGTTTTTGATTTAAGATTGTTAAAATTTGTGCTGTATCTTTTCTCTTTTGAGAAATAATTTTTACATCTTTTAATTTTTTCATATTTTTATCCAGAACTAGACCGGCAATCTCATCTTTTAGAGACTTCACCTTTAGTCTTAACTGTCTTAAATCCAACCCTATAATTTGCAATAAATCGTTTTTTTTCATAAATTTGTTACTCTTTCACAATTATTTTTGTATTGAGTGGCAATTTGTGAGCTGCTAAACGAAGTGCCTCCTGAGCTATTTCTTCTGTTACAGCACCCATTTCAAAAATTAATTGTCCTGGTTTAACCACAGCTACAAATCCTTCTACATCCCCTTTGCCGGAGCCCATCCTGGATTCTGCCGGATGTTTTGTAACTGGCTTATCGGGAAAAACTCTGATCCAGATTCTTCCCCCTCTTTGGGTATAGTGAGCCATTGCCCGCCTTGCAGCTTCAAGCTGGCGAGAAGACAACCAACCATCCTGCATAGCCTTTAGACCAAATGATCCGAATGCCAGGCTATTGCCGCGTGTTGCTACACCGCCTCTTTTCCCTCTAAAAGTTTTTCTATGTTTGCTTCTTTTGGGTTGCAAAAGTGCCATTTATATCTCAACCTCCCCTTTGTTAATCCAAACTTTAACTCCAACATAACCGGATTTTGTTAAAGCCGGATAATTAGCAAAATCTATGTTTGCCCTAAGTGTATGTAAAGGCATTGTTCCTTCTTGTTTCCATTCTCTCCTTGCAATTTCTGCGCCTCCTATCCTACCGGATAAAACAATTCTAACTCCTTTTGCTCCTGCTCTAATAACTCTTTCTTTTACCTGATTCATAACTCTTTGAGCCGGGATTCTTTTAATTAATTGTTCTGCGACAGATTGAGCAACAAGGTATGCTGATAAATCTGCTGATTTAATTTCCATAGGAGCAATTTCTAAGCTATTTTCATCTTTCATCTTAAGTTGAGAAAGCAAGAATTTCTTTAATTCGTTAAGTCCTGCTCCTCCTCTGCCGATCAGTACTCCCGGACGGGCAACAAAAATTATTATTTTTAACTTATTTATTGCTCTTTCAATCTCAACAGATGAAATGCCTGCTAATTTAAGCTTTTTCATGAGGATCTGTCTAATTTTCATATCTTGTGCAACATATTGGCGATACTCCTTTTCCGGAGCAAACCAACGGGACTGCCAAGTTGCACTAATACCTAATCTAAAACCAACAGGGTGAATTTTCTGACCCATTATTTTTTCTCCTCTCTTCTTTTTTCAGACTTTTCACTTTGCACTTTTAACTTTTCACTTAAATCGTCCGCTAGGACAATTTTAATGTGGCTCATCTTTCGCTGATATGGCCTGACCCTTCCCCTTGTTCCTGCTCTGTATCTTTTCATCCTTGGCCCTTCATTAATTTCAATTTTTTTGAAGGCTATTTTTTCAGAATCCAAACCTTTTTGTTTTGCATTAGCAACTGCTGTATTTATAACTTTTAATAACTCTTTCGCAGCAGCCCTTTGCGTAATTGTTAAAATATCTTGTGCTCTGGTTGGAACCATTTTCCTTACCATATCAGCCACAAGCCGGAGTTTCCGCGGTGAGGTATGTATAAATTTTTGAATACTTACTGCTTCCATATTAAGTCTTCTCCAATACTCTCTTCGTGACTTGGCCATGACTTCTAAAGATTCTTGTTGGGGCAAATTCCCCTAATCTTTGTCCTACCATTGATTCCGAAACAAAAACAGAGACAAAATTTTTACCCTGATGAACCAAAAATGTATGCCCTACAAATTCAGGTGGAATTTGTGATCTTCTGGACCAGGTTTTAATAGGGGCTTTTGCCCCACCAGCTTTTTGAGCCATTACTTTCTTTAACAATTTCTCATCCACAAATGGTCCCTTTTTACTTGATCTGGCCATTATTTCCTCCTTTTTATAATGTACTTACCAGTCCATTTTTTCTTATTTCTTGTTTTTCCAACAGCTGGCCTTCCATAAACTGTCATTGGTTTTTTACGACCTATACCAGACCTACCTTCTCCACCACCATGTGGATGTGAATCAGGATCTTGAGCAACTCCCCTCACAGTTGGTTTAATTCCCCTATGTCTTGATGCTCCTGCCTTACCCAAGACTCTTTGGCGGACATCTGCATTTCCCAAAGTCCCTACTGTTGCCAAAGAACCCTCCGGCACCATTCTTATTTCTCCTGATGGCATTTTTAAATGAGCAAATCCTGCTTCTTTTGCCAAAAGCTGGATAGATATGCCAGCGCTTCTCCCTAATTGCCCGCCATGACCGGAAATAAGTTCTACATTATGAATTAAAGTTCCAATAGTAATATTTTTTAATTTCATTGTATTACCTATCTTTACATCTGTTTTATCATCAGATAAAACTTTATCTCCAACTTTAAGACCTTCTGGTGTTAAAATATATCTGTACTCCCCATCACTATATTTGATCAAAGCAATAGAAACATTTCTGTTTGGATCATATTCAAAATCCAAAACTTCTCCCTCAACACCAAATTTATCTCTTTTAAAATCTATTTCCCGATAATATCTTTTGTGACGTCCTGCCTGTCCTCTAACAGTAACTCGTCCGCCAGACCTTCCGGAGTGTTTTTTTAAAATATGTTTTAAATTTCTTGTGTTGATCGTTTCCATATCTTTGATTCCTCCTTACGTCGGAATCACCTTTCTCTGTGTAGTAGGTGTGGCACCGGTAGCTCCCTTTTCTACACGCACTTTTGTCCTTCTTAAAATATCTTTTTTCTCTTTCAAAACTTGCGGTTCACCTTCCGCAGTTGTAACGGTAACTTCTTCTTTCGGTGTTTCAAAAATAGCTATTTTTTGATTTTTTGCAGTTTCAACAATAGCTTTTTTAAAGGAGTTGGTTTTGTAAAAGCCTCTTACTCTTTTTTGCTGTTTTATTTCGCCTTTAACATTAATTGTTTTAACATTTAATACCTTAACATTGAATTTACCTGCAACAACCTTGGCAATTTGTTTTTTAGTAGCATTTTTATCAACCTCAAAGGTATATAAATGCTGATCTGCAAGTTTAATGGATTTTTCCGAAATTATCGGACGCTTAATTATTATCATTTCTTTTCTCCTTTTCCACCCAATTTTGAAATTCCATCTTTGGTAACAACTAATACTTGATGTCGGAGAATATCGTATGCATTCAGCTGGTTAGTTGGTAGAACTGATATGCCTGGAATATTTCTTGCTGCCCGTACAATGTTATCTTGTTTTTCATCTGTGACTATTAGAGCGGATTTAAGATTTAATTTTTTAGCAAGGTCAGCTATTTCTTTTGTTTTACCCGTTGCCTTTTCAACTCCAGTTATTCCAACAATTTCTTTATCATTTGCCTTAGCAGATAGCGCAGAAATAAGGGCTCTTTTCTTCATCTTCTTTGGTAAATCCAAACGGACCCTTCTAGGCTTAGGACCAAAAGTTATCCCTCCACCCACAAAAATCGGAGCTGTTCTTGCACCATGTCTTGCTCTACCTGTTCCTTTTTGTCTATAAATCTTAGCTGTAGATCCTTGAACCTCACCTCTTGTTTTTGTTTTTGCTGTGAATCTTTTTTGATTTGTCATATAAACTCTTAAGGCTTGCGCTAAAAGGGTTTTATTTACTTCTTGTCCAAAAATTTCTTTAGATAAAGACAACCTTCCACTAGCTCTTCCAGCTAAGGAATAAACTGGAATACTCAATTTGTCATTGAGAGTCCGCCCACTGGCGGACGTGGCAATCTCTTTTTTAGATTGCTTCGCTTTCGCTCGCAATGACGAACTTGTTACTTGTCTCTTGTTACTTGTTACCTTCTTTTTAACTGGCATTTTGTTCTACCTCTTGTTTCACCTCGGAGGTGTCTTGCTTGCTTTCCACCTCGATCTTCACCTCCGAGGTGTTTGCTTCTACTGTTTCTTCCTCAGATGGCTTTTCTTCCGGTGGTGGAGTATAACCTTTAATTCTTCCCAATTTCTCAATCTTTAAAAGTCCTCCTGTTGGTCCCGGAACTGCACCTTTTACAGATAACATATTCTTTTCTTTATCTACTCCCACAACTTCCAAATTTCTTACAGATACTTTATCAACTCCCATATGCCCTGCCATTTTCTTACCTTTATAAACTCTTCCAGGAGTTGTTCCGCTGCCAATTGCACCGGGGGCTCTGTGTCTGTCTGATTGTCCGTGAGTTTTTGGACCTCCATGAAAACCGTGTCGTTTGACAACTCCTGCAAAACCTTTACCTTTTGATGTTCCAGTCACTTTAACAGCATCACCTATAGAAAAAACCTGATCCAGTGTAACTTCTGTTCCAGGCTTTAGTGACTCATCACTCTTATCCTCGTTACCCTTATCCTCAATTTTGACTTCCCTAAACCAACGGATGGGGGGTTCAATTCCAGCTTTTTTGGCATGTCCAAGCTGGGGTTTTTTGACTGATTTTTTACTTCCATATCCAAGCTGTATACCATCATATCCATCTCTGCCATCTTTACTTTTTACTTGAGTTACCAAGTTTGGCTGAATTTCCAAAATTGTTGCCCCCACCCTGTGGCCTCGGGAATCATAAGTACTGGTCATGTTTTTTTTTACACCTAACAAAGTATTAATCATAATGCACTAAAAAGAGTGACCCGCCAAAGGCGTGGTCACTCAGTAAGCCGTTTCAATCGCCGTATCATTTTAACGACGCACGATTTACTGAAATTTTCTTCTAAGATAACTTAAGAAGAATTAATCATTTTCTTACCAGATTTTAACACAAATTTACGCTCAATTGCAAGCGATAGCGCAGCTATCGTCCTGAGTATAGTCGAAGGGTCTGCGGGATCATAAAATGACCCCTTGACATTAGGGTTTTCTTGGGGTATTGTAGATAATGGAATCGAGAAACTGGTCGCCTTCGTCTAAAGACTTCGGCGGACCGAGGAAAGGGGGTGAGAAAAAGAAATGGATAAAAAGAGTATAAAGCCAAGTGTGAAATCTTCAATGCTTCGAGCTGGAAAAAGAACCTACTTCTTCAACATTAAAGTTGCTTCTAATAATAAAAAGTATGTCACAATTACTGAGTCAACTTTTGAGGGAGAAGGTAAGGAAAGAAGATATAATTCTTTCTTACTTTGGCCAGAAAATATTGTTGATTTTCAAAAAAATTTAACTGAAGTCAGCAATTTCATGGTTCAGTAGTTGAGGAATAGAAACGCCGGCCGGCGAAGAACAAATTAAGCTGCAGATAGAACTTGTTCAGCAAAATCTGCCATTGCTACTAAAGCTGCTCCAGCGATCTCCAGCTCATCTGGATAAAGCGGTACACCCTCTTTGGGTTTTTCCCACTGACCATCTCTTCCGAACATTAACTCCAGCCTAACCAATTTTTGAGCTGGATCATAATCAGTTGCCTCATCAGTATCATTATGCAGAAGTAATCTATAAGCATCTCTTGGGATAGCTCCTCTCACAACAAAAAGGTGCATTGGAGACTCGATTGTAAAATGCGAAATTGATCTTTGCTCAACCATAAAACCTGGAAATCTTATTTCTTCCCGCAGTTCCATCAAATTTATATCAAAAGAAAACAAATCTGGTATATCTATGAGCTCTATTCCAAATCTCCAAAACAGATCTTCTTTATTAGGAATACTGGACAATCTTCTTGCTGAATCAATCACTCCATCAGCTTGTTGTGCTAAAAGTTGAATTTCCTGTTCAGTAGCCATGTTTACATTTTCCCCTCAATATCCACCCCTGCCCCAGTCAAGTCTTACCACTCGCCTTTTCAGTATTATTCATACACGGCTCGTGGAGCGACTTTACGGGGCAATCGGCGTCGACTACATTTTAACCTCAATATCAACGCCTGCTGGGATTTCAAGATGCATTAGGGAATCTATGGTTTTTTGAGTGGGTTCTACAATATCAATAAGTCTTTTGTGGGTTTTAATTTCAAAAGCCTCTCTACTATCTTTATCCGTATGCGGGGATCTAAGTACTGTTATTCTTTCAGTTTTTGTAGGAAGGGGGATAGGACCAACTATTTTTGCTCCGGTTCGAAGGGCTGTATCCAAAAGGGTTTCACAGGTTGAATCAAGTACCCTGTGATCATATCCTTTTAATCTGACACGAATGCGTCCTCTTGGCATATTTACAACCTTTCAATGTGCTCGCCTCGTCCGCCTTTGGCGAGACGGGCTATTTTAAGTTATTTTGAGTAACTTAAGCAATTATCTTTGTTATTACACCTGCACCAACTGTTTTTCCACCTTCTCTTATTGCAAATCTTAATCCTTCTTCCATGGCAACTGGTGTAATTAGCTTTCCTGTGATTTTGATATTATCTCCAGGCATTGCCATCTCAACTCCTTCAGGTAGAGTAACCTCACCTGTAACATCTGTTGTTCTTATATAAAATTGTGGCCTGTAACCTTTGAAAAATGGTGTATGTCTTCCACCTTCTTCTTTTGATAAAACATAAATTTCCGCTTCAAACTGCGCATGTGGAGTAATTGATCCAGGTTTAGCCAAAACTTGTCCTCTCTCTACATCATCTTTTTCAATTCCTCTAAGTAGAACTCCTGCATTGTCTCCTGCTTGTCCTTCATCAAGCAGTTTATGAAACATTTCAATTCCTGTAACCACAGATTTCTTTGTCGGTCTAATTCCCACAATCTCAACTTCTTCATTAACTTTAACTTTACCTCTTTCAATTCTTCCGGTAACAACAGTTCCTCTTCCCTTTATAGAGAAAACATCCTCAACTGCCATAAGAAATGGTTTTTCAATATCTCTTACTGGAGTTGGAATCCACTCATCCACCTTTGCCATAAGCTCTTCAATTGCTTTAACAGCTTCAGCATCACCCTCTAAAGCTTTCAGGGCTGAACCCCTAATAATTGGAGACTGGGGATCAAATTCATATTTTTTAAGTAAATCTCTTATTTCTTCTTCTACAAGATCAATAAGTTCTGGATCCGAAACTTGGTCAATCTTATTTAGAAAGACCACAATTGCTGGGACTCCAACCTGACGTGCTAAAAGTAAATGTTCTCTTGTCTGAGGCATTGGACCATCCGGAGCAGATACAACTAAAATGGCGCCATCTGTTTGTGCGGCGCCTGTAATCATGTTTTTAATATAATCTGCGTGTCCGGGCATGTCAATGTGGGCATAATGTCTTTTTTCTGTTTCATATTCCTGGTGGGAAATATTAATTGTAATACCCCGGGCTTTTTCTTCGGGAGCATTGTCAATTTGGTCAACTGACCTTTCCTCTGCCATGCCTTTACCGGCTAAAACTTTGGTAATAGCAGCGGTCAAAGTGGTTTTACCATGGTCAACATGACCCATGGTACCAATATTTATATGCGGCTTGCTTCTATCAAATTTCTTCTGTTCAGCCATAAATTCTTTCGGATAAATTAGACCAAAAAATACAGCCCCTTGTCAAGTTTACCCTGAGCCTGTCGAAGGGCTGACTAAGAGCAATCATACAATATCAAAGCTCAAAATGCAACAATTAAAATAAATTAAGCAAGCTTAGCTCTGTGTTGAAGTATATTTGCCCAAGTTAAAGCCTCCTCTGCCCATAAACGCTTCTCTTGAGTACCGATTGTCTTTTTAAGATAAGCGAACTTTTCCCTTACTCTCTCTAAAGTTGACTCGAAAGCATTAGAGATATTTTGTTTATCTAAATCAGCCAGAAAATTTTCAGTTTGCTTCATGAATTTATCAATTAACTGTCTCCTTTTATCATAACCTTCAAAAACCCACTGACTTAGTCTTGATAAATTAACTGATATATTTAAAATTTGTAAGTTAAGCGGCAAATCTATTTGGCTAACAGAATGATCGATCCTACTCATAAAAGTATCTCCTCCACAATTTTTTTAAACTTTTTCCTGATATCTTGCGATAAGATATCACGACTGGGGTTGTCCTGGTTAGGACGGACATTAATCATTGAGTTATAATCAATCTCTTTGGTAGTAAAATCAACTCCTCCTCCCCAAAGATTTTTTTGTTCACAGCCATATTCTAAAAGCAGTTGTTCTTCATCATAATGCATCCCTCCCCCTCCGGCCAAAACTCCTTTCTCAACATCAACAACTACTTTAACATAATCTCCCAGTTCATAACTCATTTTATCTAACTCTTCTTGGGTTGCTTTTCTATCCTTAATTATAAAAATCGCCATTTTACCTTTCAACCCTTCCTGTAAATCCGGAGGATTCTATGATTTTTTGAGTAATATTATTTGGAACTGGTTCATAATGATCAGCTTCCATATAATATGTAGCTCTTCCTTGAGACATACTTCTTATGGCTGTGGCATATCCATGCATTTCAGCTAAAGGTACTAATGCCAAAACCACTTTGGCATTACCCCGGCTTTCAGATGAGAGAATTTGAGCTCTTTTAGAACCCAAATCCCCAATAATTTCTCCTAAAAACTCTTCAGGAGTTGTTACCTCAACCTTCATTATAGGCTCAAGAAGTATCATGTCAGCTTTTTTGGCAGCGTCGGAAAGTCCAAGTGAGGCAGCAATCTTAAAGGCAATTTCAGATGAATCAACATCATGGAAGGATCCATCGAAAACTGCCACCTTAATATCGGTCAGGGGATACCCTGCTAATATTCCGGTATCTTCTTTTTCAATAACTCCTTTTTCAATTGCCGGAATAAACTCCCTTGGAATTGCACCTCCCACAACTTCCGAAACAAACTCCCTTCCCTGTCCCCTGGGCAGTGGTTCTATACGGAGTAAACAGTGGCCATATTGACCTCTGCCCCCTGTTTGTCTTATATATTTACCTTCCCCTTCAGCAATTTTTTGAATAGTCTCTTTATAAGCAACTTGCGGCTGACCAACATTTGCATCAACTTTAAACTCCCTTTTCATCCTGTCCACTAAAACTTCAAGCTGCAGTTCCCCCATCCCTGAAATAATCGTCTGTCCGGTTTCCGGATCGGACTTCACCCTAAATGTTGGAGATTCTTCAGAAAGCCTATTTAAAGCATAGCCTAGCTTTTCCTGGTCTGATTTTGTCTTTGGTTCAATTGCAAGTGATATAACAGGATCAGGAAATGTTATGGATTCCAAAACAATTGGTGCAGTTTCATCACAAAGAGTATCTCCAGTAACAGTATCTTTTAAACCAACTGCTGCAACAATTTCTCCGGCAATAGCCTGCTCAATTTCTTCTCTATCATTTGCATGCATTAAAAGCAGTCGGCCAATTCTTTCTTTAATCTGCTTAGTAGAATTGTATGCGTAGGAACCTGCCTTAAGTGTTCCAGAATAAACTCTAATATATGTAAGTTTTCCTACATGAGGATCAACCTGAATCTTAAATGCCAAAGCTGCCAGGGGTGCTTGAGGACCAGCTAATCTTTCGTCTTGCTCACCTGTTTTTGGATTCTGTCCTAAAACTTTTGCTATATCTTGAGGTGACGGCAGATAATCAACAACGGAGTCTAACATTGGCTGAACACCTTTATTTCTAAGAGATGAGCCAGCGAGGACCGGGACTATTTTATTCGCAATTACTGCTTTTCTTAGGACTTGCTTTAGCTCATCCACAGTTACTTCCTGCCCGCCCAAATATTTTTCCATCAACTCGTCACTAGTACCTGAAATCTCCTCCACTAACTTCTCCCTATACTTATCTACATCTGCTACCATATCAACGGGTATCTCAACTTCATTAAATTTTGCACCTGTGTCACCTTGCCCTGAGCTTGTCGAAGGGTCACCTTCCCAGATATAGGCTTTTTTAGTTAAAAGATCCACCACACCTTTAAAGTCATTTTCTTTTCCTATCGGCAAATTGTAAGCTACGGCATTAGCCCCAAGTTTATCTCTGGCTGATTGTATGGTCCCATGAAAATCAGCACCTATTACATCCATTTTATTGGCGAAAGCAATCAAAGGAACGCTGTATTTATTTGCCTGCCTCCATACAGTCTCTGTTTGGGATTGAACTCCCGACGCGGCATCCAAAACAATAACTCCGCCATCCAAAACCCGCAAGGATCTTTCTACCTCATCTGTAAAGTCAACATGTCCCGGAGTATCAATTAAATTAATACGGCAGTCTTTCCAAAAAGTTGTAATTGCAGCAGAAACAATAGTAATCCCTCTTTCTTTTTCCTGCTCCATCCAATCCGTAACTGTTGTACCCTCGTCAATATCCCCAATCTTATAAGTTTTTCCTGTATAAAATAAAATTCTTTCTGTTGTGGTGGTTTTACCGGCATCAATATGGGCAATAATGCCTATGTTTCTAATTTTATCTAGTGGGAAGTCTCTTTTTGTCTTTGTAACTGGCATAGGTTTTATTTATCTCCTTTCTCCAAATCCTGAATTATCTTGTTTACCTGTTCAATTTGAACCCTGTAGGTTTCCGCATCTTCTGATGCCATAGTGTATGCTGCATTTTCAGATAGATCACCTTCTTGTGCAGCCTCACCCTTTTTAACCATGATTGATACCAGCTCTGCTTCAAGCTTTTTTAAATTCTCTTTCCACATCTTTAGTTTTTCTCTTTTCAACTTTTTGTCCATAGTTACAAACTATTCTTCGAACGTAGTGAGAAGTTTCCTTATAAACTATTATAGTTCTTAAAGTATGTTCTCGCTAATCACTCGAACAATAAATAAAAAACCTCCCTCAATCTGGGAGGCAATATGTAAATATTAATGTTTTTGATCCTAAAAGTCAACTCTCTTACTTCCTCTAAAAGCTTTATACAAACCATAAAGGGCTATCAAAGCCCAGATTGCATTTGAACCTATATTTGGATTTGCTCCTTTGGCAAAAGCATTAAATCCAACCCCTATGGCTCCCAAAAGATTCATCAAATGATAAATTCTAGAAGATGAAGAAAGCTTTTTTGTAGCCAATAAAAAATATGCAGAAACTACCAAACCTACCCCAATCCATCCAATTATTTCATCCATGAAATAATTTTACCATTTATATCTCCAGCCTGGCTGCCATTTAAAAGGAGTCGTTACCAAAGTTTTTAAATCTACTCCATTTATTAGATGCTCCAACCCATATTGAGTTGCCCTATGCCCAATTATTAAGACACTTTTACCACGATCGTGGTATTTTTGTCCCAAATCATCTAGGAATTCTTTCATTCTCTTCATACAGTCTTCATAAGATTCTCCATTGGGAAAAGGTTTATTTATATGTTCCACTTTAAGTGGTTCTACTTCTTGGGCTGGATGCCCATTCAAGTCCCCATAATTACATTCTCTAAGTATTGCATCTTTAATTATTGAAAGCTTATTGCCAAAAGCAATTTCTGCAGTACGATATGATCTTTGCAAATCAGAGCAATATATGGCATCAAATTTTTGATTTTTACCTTCTGCGCCAGCAGAAGGTAAGGTTCTGCGAGCGAGCGTTATACTATCTTCAGAACGCGAGCGAAGCAGGTCCTTATATCTTTCACCTAACTCTTTTGCTTGCTTTATACCCAGTAGAGATAGCTCTACATCATTATGACCAGAGGATAAATGTACTTCATTATCTAAAGTAGTTGAGTGGGATTCAAAGATAATATTTACCATCTAAAATGTGCAAAAGCACGGTTGGCTGCAGCTGTTTTTTGTACATCATCTTTTTTCTTTACCGCTCCACCAGTTCCATTAGCTGCATCTAAAATTTCAGCTGCCAGTTTTTTATCAAAGGTTTTAAATTCTTTATTGGGTTTTGCAGCTGCTGATGCTAAAATCCATCGAAGTGCCAAAGATTCCTTTCTATCTCCTCTTACCTCGCTTGGAACCTGGTATGATGCTCCTCCAACCCTTCTTGGTCTTACCTCCATTTTTGGAGAGACATTTAGAACTGCTTTTTCAAATACTTGGATTGGGTCCTGCTTGGTATTTTCTTTAATCTGCTCCAAAGCTTTATAAACTAACCCTTCGGCAATACTTTTTTTACCGCCTCTCATGATCTTATTTATAAACCTTGTCACAAGTTTTGAATTGTAAATTGGATCAGGGGGTAATATTCTTTTATCAGTTTTTCCGCTACGCATAATTATGCTGTTGCCTCCGCAGCTTTTGCCGGAGTTTCGGCAGCAGGAGCTTCAGTAACTCTTGGTGGAGCAGCCATTCCGCCGGCCTTTGTACCATATTTTGATCTCCCTCTCTTCCTACCCAAAACACCTGTTAAATCAAATTTGCCCCTTACTAAATGGTATTTCACTCCGGGTAAATCTTTAACTCTTCCGCCCCGAACCAAAACTATTCCGTGTTCGGCTAAAGAATGTCCCTCTCCCTGAATATATGCTGTTACCTCGGTACGATTGGATAGTCTGACACGGGCGACTTTTCTTAAAGCAGAATTTGGTTTTTTAGGCGTCATTGTTTTAACCAAAGTAACAACCCCACGCTTTTGCGGATTAAAAGAAGATACATATCTTCTATCTTTGGCATTAAAGCTTCTACGTAATGCAGTAGCCTTAATTTTTTTAGAAATCTTTTTTCTGCCTTTTCTTACAAGCTGTGAAACTGTAGGCATATATCATCCCTCCAGTGCTGCCCTTTCAGGGCTTGTCGGGATTAAACGCCCAATTATAACATTCTCTTTTAACCCTGCCAACCTATCGACTTTACCTTGAATTGCCGCATCAGACAAAACAGTAGTTGTTTCCTGAAAAGAGGCAGCGGACAAAAAGCTTTCGGTTTGCAAACTGGCTCTAGTGATCCCCAGTATAATCACTTCTGCTGTTGCAGGATCTCCACCTTCTGCCAATACTCTTTTATTTTCCTCTTCAAAACGCAGTTTATCAACAACCTCTCCCGGCAAAAGATTTGTATCTCCTTGCGACTCAATTCTAACTTTATCAGATATCTTTCGAACAATAACTTCAAAATGTTTCTCATTAATCGGTACTCCCTGCGACTCATAAACACTTCTTACCTCATCGACTATATACCGCTGTGCAACCCGTAGTCCTTGAACCCGTAGTGTCTCTTTAACATCAACATGGCCGGTTGATAAAACTTTACCTGCCTCAATAAGTTGTCCTTCCTCAACCAAAAGAGTTGCTGTTACCGGAATAACATACTCTCTTTCCTCGTATGGTTTTTGAGTGGTTCGAACCCGAACTTTCAATCCTCCCTCTGAATCCACAACAGATACATTACCCGCAATCTCAGATATCGGAGCGACAATCTTGGGTGTTCTTACTTCAAATAATTCCTCAACTCTGGGCAAACCTTGAGTTATATCAAGTCCCACAATTCCTCCTGTATGAAATGTTCTCATAGTAAGTTGTGTTCCCGGTTCGCCAATTGCTTGCGCTGCTACAACCCCAACAGGAGTACCAATCTTTACTATCTCTCTTGTGGTTAAATCAAAACCATAACAGAAACTGCAAATACCGAAACGAGCCTCACAAGTGAGGGGGGAGCGTGCATAAACAAACTTTACCTCTGCTTTAAGAATTGTCTGGATCAGCTCTTCCGAAAGTAAAACTCCGCTTCTTACTAAAATCTTCCTACTTTGCGGATCTAATATCTTTTGCAAAACCATCCTGCCTAAGAGTTTCTCCCGGGCTTGAGTAAAGCTACACTTCTCTATGTTAAATTCCAAACCCGTATTTGTTCCACAATCATCCATTCTTATAATTACATCGTGTGCAACATCAACAAGTCTTCTTGTAAGATATCCCGCATCAGCAGTCTTTAGAGCCTTATCTGCAACACCTTTTCTTGCTCCTCTTGCTGAAGTGAAATATTCAAATACGGAAAGACCTTGACGATAATTAGATTTGGTCGGCAGTTCCACAATCTTACCTGTAGGATCAGTTGATAAACCTCGCATGGCAGAAAGCTGTTTGGCCTGATCTCTTGAACCTCTGGCTCCTGCCTCAACCATCATTCTAATCGGATTTTCCACTCCCAAGTATTCCCAAGTAGCGTTGGCTAAATCTTCAGTAGTTTTAATCCAAAACATCTGTGAGAGTTGCGATTTTTCTTGAGGAGTAATAAGTCCCTTTTCTAAATTTATTTCAATCTTTTGAATCTCTTTTTCCGCCTCATCCAAATACTCCTGCTTGTTAGGTACAACTTTGGCATCAAAGATGCCTATTGATATCCCGGATGAAGTAGCTGCCCAGAATCCCAGTTTTTTTATATTGTCAATCAGCTCTGTAACATCCTCTTTAGTCATACTTTGGGTCGCCAAAAGAATAATGTCGCGGATAGTCAAACCTTTAATAGACACATTTAGAAAGCGCATATTTTCCGGTAAAACTTGATTAAAAAGTATCCTGCCAACCGAAGTTTCAATCATTTCCTTACCTACCCTAACCAGTATTTTTTGCTGCAACTTTAGCTTTCCCAGGTAATAAGATCTTATTGCATCATCTGTTGATACAAATTCCCTTAAGTTAGTGCTTTCCTCTAAATCTGGAATCTGGGTTAGATAATAACAACCTAAAGCCATTTCTCTGTTTGGTACGGTAATAGGTTGAGCATTTGCAGGACCAAATATATTTTCACGCGCCATCATCAATGTTTTACCCTCATCTTGAGCTTTCTGCGACAAAGGAACGTGTATTGCCATTTGATCTCCGTCAAAATCTGCATTGAATCCTGCACAAATACATGGGTGAATTTGTATGGCATTGCCGTCAACAAGTACCGGGTAGAAGGCCTGGATACCTAACCTGTGCAAAGTAGGTGCCCTGTTAATTAAAATCGGATGTCCTGTAACGATCTCCTCTAAAATATCCCAGACTTCAGAGGATCGTCCATCCAGGACATTTTTTGCTCCCTTGACATTGGCTGCTAATCCTCTTGCTATAATTTCTCTTAAGGCAAAAGGTTTAAACATCTCAAGTGCCATCTCTTTAGGTAATCCTACTTGATCAAGCTTTAGTCTTGGACCTACAACAATCACTGATCTTCCTGAATAGTCAACTCTTTTACCCAAAAGGTTCTGTCTAAACCTACCCTGTTTGCCTCGCAACATATCAGAGAGGGAACGGAGTACATGAGTAATTTGTGGTCCACCTCGACGAGACCTGGATGATGCATCGATAAGTGAATCTACTGCCTCCTGAAGCATGCGTTTCTCATTACGTAAGATAATCTCCGGAGCACCCAAATTTATAAGTCTATTCAACCTGTTATTTCTATTTATTACCCTTCTGTATAGATCGTTTAAGTCAGATGTTGCAAATCTTCCACCGGGCAATTGAACCATTGGACGAAGATCCGGCGGAATCACTGGCAAAATTCTTAGAATTAACCATTCAGGAAGTATGCCTGCTAACCTCATCCCTTCAATAAGTCTTAGCCGTTTTGTAGCCTTTATGTGTTTTTGTCCTGTGGATTTACGAACCTCTTCTCTTAAGTGTGACGCGAGTTTATCCAAATCTAATTTTTGTAAAGCCTCAAGTATAGCTTCCGCACCCATACCAACGGTTAGAAAATCCGATACTCCATATTCTGAAAGCTTTGTGTATTCCTCTTCGGATAGTATTTTATAGGGTACGATACTCTTTACAAGGTCCGATACTGCTTTAAAGATTCCTTCCAGCTGGCCTTGTTCTATAACATTAGTATCTCTTAATTTTTGTTTTTCTGCTCTATTTTTAAGCTCAATCTCCTGGGCTTCTAATTCAAATTTTTCCTTATCGAATTTCTTCTTAAGTTGAAAAAGTTCTTTTTTGAGCTGACTTTCAAAACCCTTAATATTTTTATTAAGCGTTACCTTAAGCTCATCAAGCTTACCTTTAAGATCTTTATCCAGTTTTTCCAATGCTTTTGATTTTTGGGCTGAATCAACACCAGTAACCAGAAATGAGGCAAAATATACAACTGCTTCCAAGTTCTTAGGAGACATATCCAAAATAAGTGATAATTTTGAAGGAGCTCCTTTCACAAACCAGATATGAGCAACCGGAGAGGCAAGATTTATATGTCCCATTCGCTCACGCCTAACTTTACTTTGAGTAACCTCAACTCCACATTTATCACATATTATTCCCCTGAAACGTATCCTTTTATACTTGCCGCAATAACACTCGTAATCCTTGGTTGGACCGAAGATATTCTCTGAAAATAGACCGTCTTTTTCTGCCTTTAAAGTTCTATAATTTATGGTTTCCGGTTTGGTAACCTCTCCAAAAGACCAGGATCTTATCTGGTCAGATGAGGCAACCATTAATTTTAAGCTTTCAAAATCCAATAAATCGTTCATATATTCGCTCTTTTATTCCTCTACTATCTCAATGCCTTCGGCTCCTCCCTCTCCTGCTGAAACCGTAGGCTTCATTTCTAAAACCTCTTCGAGTTGAGCTACCTCTTTTCTGACTTCCTCCTTTTCCTCAACTTCTTGAGACTGAATAATCTTTGCACCTAGTGTTTCAACAGATAAACATAGTGCCTGCAATTCCTTAACTAAGACTTTAAATGATTCAGGTATCAAGGCTTGAGGAATATCAATCCCTTTAACAATTGCCTCAAATGCTTTAGCCCTCCCCAAAACATCATCTGACTTAATAGTCAACATTTCCTGTAAAATATTTGCTGCGCCGTAAGCTTCCAAAGCCCAAACTTCCATTTCACCTAATCTCTGACCCCCCATTTGGGCTTTACCTCCCAAGGGCTGTTGAGTAACCAGTGAATATGGTCCGGTTGAACGAGCATGAATTTTTTCCTCAACCATATGGATTAATTTCAGAATATAGTTTCTGCCAATAACTATAGAATTATCAAAAGGCTCACCCGTTCTTCCGTCAATTAAGCGAACTTTACCGTCCTTCGGCCATCCAGCTTTTTTGAGCTCCTCCAAAAGTTTCTCTTCAGGAATCTTTTCAAAAACAGGTGCGGCAATCTTATACCCTATTGTATCTGCAGCAAGCCCCCAATGAGTTTCCAAAAGTTGTCCTAAATTCATTCTTGAAAGAACAGATAATGGAGAAATGATAATATCTACAGCAGTACCATCCTCAAGGTGTGGCATATCGGAAGCTGGAACGATTTTAGAAATAACTCCTTTGTTGCCGTGTCTTCCGGCAAGTTTATCTCCTTCGGTAATTTTTCTAATTTGAGCAACTTTTACTTTAATTCTCATTAAGGTTCCGGTATCTAATTCATCTCCCTCATCTCTTTTGAGCATTTGCACCCCAATAACAGTACCTCTTTCACCATGAGGTACACAAAGGGAAGTATCTCTAACTTCTTTTGCTTTCTCACCAAAAATAGCTCTAAGCAATCTCTCTTCAGCGGTCAGTTCTGTTTCGCCTTTAGGCTGAACTTTACCTACCAAAATATCCTTAGGACCTACTTCCGCACCGATTCGGACAATCCCAGCCTCATCCAGATTTCTTAAAGCATTTTCAGATACATTGGGAATATCACGAGTCAGCTCTTCCGGCCCAAGTTTTGTCTCAACAACATCAACCTCATACTCCTCAATATGGATAGATGTTAAAACATCCTCTTTTATAAGCCTATCTGAAATAACAATCGCGTCTTCATAACCTAAACCATCAAAGCTCATATAAGCAATCAAAAGATTTGTACCTAATGCTAACTCCCCCTTGTCGCATGCTACCCCGTCTATTAAAAGTTCGCCCTTTCTAAACTTTTGTCCCAAGGAAACTGCCGGTTTCTGGGAATAACAAGTCCCTTGCGGAGAATGAACAAATTTCATAATCTCATACTTAAACTCACCCCTTTTGGTCTTAAATATAAGCTGTCTTCCATCAACTTGCTTTACCCAACCATCATCCGGGGCCCTAACAACCCTTCCCATATTTTCCGCGACAATCCCCTCCATTGCTGTCCCTACAATAGGTGCTTGAGGTAAAAGCAAGGGAACTGCCTGGCATTGCATTTGAGTACCCATTAAAGCTCTGTTGGCATCATCATTGGCAAGGAAGGGGATAAGTGAGGCAGAAGTGCCAAAAATCTGTTGTGGTGAAACATCAATAAGATTTATAAGCTTTGAATCCCCTTCAAAAAAGGAGCCTTTGTGTCTCGTAGGAACCCGATCGTCAATAATAAAACTCCTACTATCAATTGTTACAGTGGCTTCTGTTATGAAGTAGCTTTCTTCATCGTCTGCGGATAAATATATAATTTCCTCTGTTACTTTGGGCTTACCGCGTACAAGTTGCACTTTTCTGTAGGGAGTTTCCAAAAAACCATATTCATTAATCCTGGTATATAGAGCAAGGTATGTAACCAAACCAATATTTTGACCTTCAGGAGAACGAATAGGATCAATGCGGCCATACTGCGAATGATTGATATCCCGGACTGAAAAACTTGCTCTCTCCCTGGTAATACCTCCTGCACCCATAACAGATAATCTCCTTAAATGATCAAGTTCCGATAATGGATTGACCTGATCTAAAATACTTGATAGTTGAGAAGAGCGGAAAAACTCATTAACTGAGGCAATAACAGGTTTAGCATTTATTAAACCGCCGGGAGTAACGTCTGAATCGGAGGGCGTTAAGCTCATCCGCTCTTTTATAATTCGCTCCAGCCGAAGAATCCCTATCCGGAAAGCATTTTGCTGAACAAGCTCCCCTGCACACCTAACCCTTCTGTTTGACAAATGATCAATATCATCAACTTGCCCTTCACCATTGCTTAATCTAATTAAATATTTTACTGTTGCAACGATATCTTCTTTACTTAAAATATGGTATTCGGAAGTATTAGGAAGATTCAAACTTAATCTTTTATTAATTTTAAATCTGCCAACTTTTGTCAGGTTATAACGGCGGGGCTGAAAAAACATTCCGTCTAAAAGTGCTTTAGCATTTTCCAACGCAATTGGATCTCCCGGCCTCATCTTTCTAAATATCTCGATCAACGCCTCGTCGGTTGTTGCAGTCGGATCTTTAGCAAGCGTTGCCTCAATAAATTTATCTTCACTGCTGTCTTCTGCTACGAAAGTTTTGATAATTTCTTCAGTATCAGACATTCCTATCGCGCGAAGAAAAGTTGTTGCTGCAAATTTCCTTCTCCGGTCAATTTTTGCAGTTAAAACACCTCCTCTTGAGACATTAAACTCCAACCACGAGCCTCTGTAAGGACGGATCTCTGCAGAATAAAGTCTCTTCCCGGTTATTGGATCATCACTTGCCTGGAAGAATACCCCTGGAGAACGAACTAATTGGTTAATAATAACTCTCTCTACACCGTTAATTATGAAGGTTCCCTTCTCTGTCATTTGTGGAATATCACCCAAAAAGACATCCTGTTTAATCCTTTTTCCAGTCTGCTTATTAACTAGTATAGCCTCAATTTTTAAAGGTGTATCAAAAGTTACACCCTTTTCTTTTGCTTGCTCTGGATTATATTTAGATTTTCCAAAAGAAAAGGACCCAAGTTCAAGGATCCAGTTTTTAAGAGTAAAATCCTCTACAGGAGAGATCTCTGCAAGGACTTCAGCAATTCCTTCTTTCAAAAACCAATTGTAGGAGTCAAGCTGAAGCTTAATTAAATCAAGTTGGGGTGTAAATGCAGGAGTATTACCCCAATATTTACGTATATTGTCTTTGTCAGTAAGTTTTTGAGACATTAGTAGATGGCCTAATTAGGACAACAAAAGCAAGCGTACCGTCTGTACGCCTACTTTAAAATATTTAAACTTACCTTAAGATACCACAATATCTAGGAGTATGTCAAGGCCTCGAAATATTTTCTTGCCATTGCCTCATCCTTCTTCATTTGAACAATCAGTTCACCGGCAGAATTGAATTTTTTGTTGCTACGTATTTTTTTCAAAATTGTCACACTAATCCACCTATTATAGATATTTTTATTAAAATCCAAAACATAAATTTCTGCATGAAATCTTTTTTCATCAAAGGTTTTTACTTCTCCTATAAATGTTAATGATTTATACTTTTTCCTACCCACTCCGGTTATAGAAATATAAATTCCTTCTGCAATTTTTTTATGAAGATTAATATTAGCCGTTGGAAATCCTAATTTTTTCCCTCTTTGATTATGCTTCTTAACCTTCCCCCAAAATTTCATGGATTATTTGCTACATTTTCATTGTGTTCCTGAAGAGTTTTGGCATAGTGTGAATTTCCTTTGGAATCATGATAATAATATAAATACGGAGTATTTGGATTGGCATTTGCAACAGCTTCTAAAGAAGATAGCCCCGGATTACAAATAGGTTTAGGTGGTAACCCTCTATAAAAGTAAGTATTATAAGGTGAATCTATTTTTTTATCCTCTTTTGTCAAATGTCTCTTCCACCATCCGCCAGCTGGCGGATTTTCTCCCTCCTGATAGCCCAAAGCATATTGCAATGTTGCATCAGCATTTAAACCCATATTAATTTTCAATCTTTTTAAGAGTATACTTGCAACTTCTGTTCTTGCTTTATCTGATCTTGCCTCTCTTTCTACAATTGATGCTAAAATTACCCCTTCATCTTCAGTTAATCCTTGCGATTTAATTTTGCCTCTCAAATCATCTGTTCTTTCAAAACGCTCGTCAAAAGTATCTCTTAATCTTTCTGCAATTTGTGGGGCAGTTACATCATGTGCAAATAAATATGTATCAGGGAACATATAGCCCTCTTTGGCTACTGCCAAAAAATCCGAATTTCGAATGTCGAATTTCGAATTTAATTCTTGTGCCATTTCCTCCACACGCCATCCTTCAATTAAAGTAACCCAAGCCTCATTTGGCTTACCTGAAAGGATTTTGATAATTTCAGGAGTAGATAAAGATGGAGAAAATTTAAAAGTGCCTGCAGATAGTTTACCTGTTAAGCCTTGCTGCCTTGTATATAAATTAAATGCCAGTTCGGAGCGAATGAGATTTTCTTTTTTTAAAAGAGTAGCAATATCTTTAACATTTTTACCTTTCTCGATAACAATTCTTTTTTCTGTAGTGTCTTTTGAAAAAGAAGAAAGGACGCTTTCCCACCAACCACGCATTACCAAAAGCAAAATTAAAAATATAACAATTAATGCCAGTAATTTTTTCATCGGTTATCTAACCAGTTCTGAAGAATTATAGCAGCCGCAGTAGAATCATTCATGCGTCTCTTTTCCATCGGGATTCCCATATTAACCATTTCTTCCTGAGCACGTTTTGTGGATAAAGTTTCATCGCCGGCTTCAACATCCAAACCTTGTTTTTTTAATGCATTAATAAATCCTAAAACAGTTTTACCCATTTTACCTTCCGGTAAACCAACAATTATTTTGTTAAAATTTTCCATCTTTGTAAGCTGTACTACTTTTTCTACAGCATCTTTAAAACCTTTAACAATGACTGAATTTAGCGGAGCAGAAAGTTGACCTTCAGAGACAGCAAACCCTAATCTTCTTAGCCCAAAATCTACTCCCAAGTATTTCATGAACTAGATCATTTTACCTAAAACAATCAATCTTTTAAAATTTAAACCCGGAGGAACACAAGTCATTAAACTAATATATCTTCCCTCCTTATCGGGAGGAGCAATTACAGAAAGATCCATAGGACTGACTGTTTTAATTTCTATCACTTGATATGCAAATTTTGCGCCATTTGCTTCAACTTTAATTAAATCACCGGCTTTGACATCAGACAATTTTGCAAAGTATGCGCCCTTAGAGTAAAGATTACTCAATGCAGAATGCCCGGAAATAAAAACATTACCCCTCTCGCCCGGTAAAGCTGCACCCGGAAGATGAACCAATCCTTTTGATAAATCATTGCTATCTACATATACATTTGTTTCTTGCAGATTAATCCTTGTAATTGTTAAGTGAAACTCGGAATAAGGTAAGCTTTCCCGCTTTTTAGTTGAAACAAAAGCTGGAAAATTATTTATTGTTTGAAGAGATACTCCCAACACCTGATTTTGATTAAGTTTTGGGCTGCTTAAAATTTGATTATTATATTTTTGACCAATCTCCCATATCTGAAAAGAAATGAGGGGAAGTCCAACCTGCATCAGTACAAAAATACCTATTGCTAAAAACGCCAGAGACAGAGCTTTTGCACTTGTAATCATTTCAATCCAACTTCAACTGTTATATTTCTTTCCAAGAAGGGCAGGCGTTGTAAAAAAGATGGAAGTTTAGGATTCATAGTTACTTCGGACCCTAGGATGTGTTCGTGTCTTCTTAAAGTTTGGGCAACATCCGACGGGGTTTTACCTTTGATTTCACCTTTAATCTTTTCCAAATCTAGCTTTGGAGAAAGTTTTGCTCTGAAACGAGCCAAAAATATCAATTTTCCGTCTTTTTCCAGCTTAGAAACATCTGCTTGAGTCTCTGTTTCTGCAAGGTTTAATTCAAAACCTTCCGGCACCTGTGTATTAACAAGCTTGGACACAATAATTTTTAAATCTTTATCCTCAAAAGCCGTCCCTTTATACTGCAGTGTTAAATTTAGAGAAAAATCAGTCGCCTGATCATTAATCTTTTTACTAAAGCTTTTTTTGACAATCTCTTCGGATAATGCCTCCTGTAAGATTTTTTTATCCTTCAAACTTTCTTGTAATTTTTGCTGTGCTTGCTGTCTTAACTGTGCTGCAACTTGTGCCAAAAGTCTATTCTGATCATCATCGGATACAACAGTTACCTGTTTAGAGGTACCTCCTGAAAAATTTCCTTCTGCTTTAGCGGAAATTTGTGAGGATTGAACATTCGAAACTGATAAATCTGTACCTGACGGTAAATTCCCGTCTGCGCCAACTATTTGTGCTGTAACAGTTGCATTAGTTTTGCCATAAGTTATACCAGCTTCTGTTGCTGATTGTGAAGCAATACCAACAGATGTATCTAAACTAAATTTAATGCCGTTTGTGGCTGTTAAAACACTACCCTTACTTAGGGTTTTGCTATCAAATGTCTTATTGTAAATAACAACTGTTCCTTTAGCAGGATCTCCTATCTCTTTTTTACCTGTTGCATCGCCTTTACCTGATCCTTGAACTTGTGTTTCTACTATTTGACCGGGTATAATCTTTACATCTTCCAAAACACTTTTTACTTTTGGGTCAGCTGTAACTTCTGCATCTTTTTCCAAGACTTGCGGTTCAATAAAAATCTTAACGTGTGCGCTTTGCAAAAATAAGTAGGCAAAAATAAGTAAAATAAAAACTGCTGCTCCTATCCAAATAGGTAAGCTATGTATACCAA
>ERZ1292623.94-Hain-H51-01um-R1-94-length-95864-cov-7_pt2 | contig 93631 bp, 101 predicted proteins | sample MGYA00564398_ERZ1292623 | MGnify/ENA primary metagenome ERZ1292623 (study PRJEB36523, sample SAMEA6512633) | groundwater metagenome | collected 2019-01-07 | study: AquaDiva: Metagenomics assemblies of 32 groundwater samples
GTTCAACTTTTTTAATTGCAAATTTAGATTGAATTGATGAAATTTTATTCAATCCATTTTGGTTTTGTGGTTTGAATTTTACTAATATTTTTCCAGGAATATATTTTAATTTATTTTGATTAGAAGAATTTTGATTTTTACCGAAAACATTTATCGATAAAAATGTGATACAAAAAAAAGCAACAACAAATATTTTAAAACGCATTTGAGTCTCCTATATTTTTTTGATTGTGCTAATTAATGATTTTTTAGAATGAAAACAAGTAGTTTTTTCTGATATGAGTAATAATAGGTAAAACTGAAAAGAACATTTGACGGCGTAACGCAGTGGTTTTTGGTGATAAGAAAAATATCTTTTGTTTAAATCAAGATTATCAACTCGCACAAAAAACCATTGAATGACTACCAAATTATTTTCAATTGTTATCTGTAGCACCAATGCCAATTCAACCTATCTCACTCACTTCTTCTGATGTTATGAGAAAAATCTTGTCAATGCCATTTTTCAATGCTATGTGAGTTGAAACAGATTTTGTCAGATTGCTATTGTTAACAAACATATATTGGGATTGTATCAGCAGTACCCGCTTATCGTACTCCTTGAGCTGACCGAGTGTTGGGGCTTTGCTCGTGAGAATTCTTTGGAAAGCATAGTCAATAGTTGCTTGAATATCGGCCGAAAGACTCTTAGATTTTGGTACTTTGCTAGATGGCGGCAACATTGAGTATACTATTATTTGACAATTTGAGTCCTCTACTTTTATAAGTTCTGCAAGTTGTGACGAAATAATCGAGAATGGATCAATTGAGTCCGCGATGATAGATTTAATAGCAGTCCTCTCAATCAACTTGAATTTTTTCGGCTCAATATGTCCGTAAAGCGCAAGACGCCATCCTGATTTCCGTTTTCCATTGGTTTTTTCGAGAAGTCGTGGTTCAACAGCAAGGTTGGTAGCGTCAATATAATTTCTCGATAACTCTTTTCCTGATTCAACATACTGGAAAAGTTGAGTGTGTTCAACTGCCCAACGATGGCCGTCAACAGTGAATTCAATGTCGGGCGGATCAGAGCCATCCTTGAAAACGGCATTGTAACCTTGGGAAACGAGATATTCCCGTAGTTTGTTTGCACAATACTTTTCTTCTTCACGCATCGGCGTTGCAGATAATAGTGTCATTCCAGTATGAGTATAGCGAAAATCTATACATAAGTCATTCTCAATAATGTTGCTAAATGAATTATTTTAACATTGGAATTACTTTTTTTTGCTCCATATTCTAATTGAATAATGCAACCGGGATTGCTTGCAACACAAAACTCAGTTTCAGTTTTATTTATGTTTTCCATTTTCCTATCTAAAATTTTTATTGAATCCTCGAAATGTGTAATATTGTAAACGCCAGCACTTCCGCAACACCACGAAGATTCGTTAAGCTCTTTGTACTCGATCCCAGAAATTAATTTAATTAAATCTCTCGGTTGCGAAGAAATTTTTTGCGAATGAGCCAAATGACAAGCATCGTGATAAGTAACTTTTACATTTAATTTATTTTTTGAAGGGATAAAATTTATTTTCGAGAGGAATTCTGCAAAGTCCAAAACTTTATTTGAAAAAGTTGAAAAAGAGGAATCAAAATTAATTGGATACTCTTTAATAAATGCTCCGCAACCAGCTGAGTTAGAAATTATTGCATCAAATTTTTCAACATTAAATTTACTCTTTAAAAGATTTGCTAATCGTTTGGCTTCATCGTGTTCACCATTATGTCCGTGAATTGAACCACAGCATCCTTGCATTTTCGGAATATAAACATCGCAACCTTGTTGCCTTAAAACTTCAATTGTATCATCATGAATTTTTTTAAAAGCAATATCCATAATGCAACCAGTTAATAGCGCAACTGAAAATCTTTTAGTTGCGATTGATAGATAAAATTCAAGATTGTTTTCACTATAAAAGGTTTGATTTAAGTTTGGGAATAGTAATATTTTACGATTAAATATTTTAACTAAATTAAAGAAAGAAATATTTTGAAAAAATCTTAAAATTTTAGAAATGATTATAAATCTTTTTTGATTTGAGAAGAAACCGTTAAGAAGAATTTTTTTGAGATATTTTTTAAGAACAGTTTGATTTTCAGTTGTGATGAAATTTCGAGCAGATTCAACAAGTGAGCCATATTTTACGCCAGCTGGGCATGCAGTTTCGCATGCTTGGCAATCCAAACAATAATTCATTTCACTTATAAATTCATCGGAAAGATTTATTGGATTAGAATTGAAATATTTTATTTGCTGAATTCTTCCTCGCGGAGATGAAACTTCTTTTCCACTTAAAATATATGTCGGGCAAGTTGGCAAACATAAACCACATTGAATACAACTATTTGCAGTTTCGACTTGATGTTGATTCAACAAGTTCAAATCCAAAGATCCTTTGCTAAATACTCCTCAACTTGTTTTTGATTTGATGGCAACTTCCCTTCGCATTTTGGTTTTAAATCAAAAATTTTTCCGGGATTTAAAACAGAATTTGGATCTATTGATTTTTTAATTTTACGCATCATTTCAATTCCAGGATTTGAAATTTGCTTTGTCAAATATTCTCTCTTTGCAATACCAACTCCATGTTCGCCGGTAATAGTTCCACCAAGATTTATTGATGCATCAAAAATGTCATTGACAGCACGCAAGGCATTATTTAAATTTTTTGTATCTCTCTCATCACATAAAACAATTGGGTGCAAATTTCCATCACCAGCATGTCCGAAAGTACCAATTTGCACATCATGTTTTTTAGATATGGAATTTATTTGTGTTACCATTTTTAAAAGTTCACTTCTTGGCACAACAACATCTTCGCTGATTGCAGTCGGCTTAACTCTCGCCAAAGATGAGAAAGCAATTTTACGAGCTTTTTTTAACTTCAATTCTTCGGCTGTATCTTTTGATATTTGAAATGATAACGAGTTATTTTTTAAAACAATTTCTTTAATCTTTTCACAACTCTCTTCGACATAAAATTTATTTCCATCAACTTCAATTAAAATTACTGTCTCGACTGAATTTGAAAATCCTAATTTCGCATAAGCTTCAATACATTGCAAAGTAAGTTTGTCGATGAACTCAAGCATTGATGGAGTTATTCTTGAAAGAATAATTTCATTGATAGAGTTTATCGCATCTTCGATTGTACTAAACTCAACTAAAATAGTTTTCTTCGATTCGGGAAGTGGAATAAGTTTTAAAAGTAGTTTGGAAAATATTCCGAGAGTCCCCTCCGAGCCAATAAAATAATCTTTCAAATTATATCCAGCAACATCTTTAATTGATTTTCCTCCGGTGAAAATAATTTCTCCAGTTGGTAAAACAACTTCAAGTCCTAAAACATAATTCTTTGTAACGCCATATTTTAACCCACGAAGTCCTCCAGCATTTTCTGCAACATTTCCTCCGAGTGTACTTATTGATGAACTGCCTGGATCCGGTGGGTAAAACAAATTTCTATCTTCAACATAAGATTGCAGATTTGCAGTAATTACTCCGGGCTCAACTAAAACTGTAAAATTCTTTTCATCAAATTCTAAAATTTTATTCCAATGCGAAGTTACAAGAATAATCGAATCCTCGATTGGAACTGAACCACCACTTAAACCTGTTCCACTTCCCCGCGGTACAATTGCAAATTTGTATTCATTTGCCAAACGAACAATTTTTGAAATCTCTTCTACATTATTTGGGAAAACAACTGCATCGGGTTTTTGATGAATTAACGGCGTAGCATCGTAAGAATATGAAAGCAAATATGCGTGGCTATCAAAATAATTTTTTGAGCCAACAATTTCCTTAATTTTATTTAATGTAGTTTTATTTATCATTATATTTGTACCAAGGTTAAGACAAAATAAATTAAAATTCAAGAAGGAAAATAAAATGAGTAATTCAAATAAAAGAAGTTGGGCTGAACCATTCAAAATTAAAACTGTTGAGTTGTTAAAAATGACTTCACGAGAGGAACGAGAAGTTGCAATTAAAGAAGCGGGATACAATACCTTCCTTTTGAAAAGTGATGATGTCTACATCGATTTATTGACTGATAGTGGCACAAATGCGATGAGTGACCGACAATGGGCGGGAATGATGTTGGGAGATGAATCTTATGCTGGAAGTAAAAATTATTATTTTCTTGAAGAACAAGTTAAAAAATATTATGGATATAAATATTTAGTTCCAACTCATCAAGGTCGTGGAGCAGAAAATATAATTTCAAAAATTTTAATTAAGCCGGGAGATTTTATTCCCGGTAATATGTATTTCACAACTACTCGCCTTCATCAAGAATTAGCAGGAGGTACATTTGTCGATGTCATTATAGATGAAGCACATGACTCGCAAAATTTAAATCAATTTAAAGGGAATATAGATTTACAAAAACTTGAGGACTTAATAAAAAAAGTTGGCGCAAAAAAAATTCCGTATGTCTCAGTTGCGGCGACAGTAAATATGGCTGGCGGTCAACCAATCTCGATTGAAAATCTTCGACAAGTTAGAAATCTAACTTCAAATCATAATATTAAAATTGTTTTGGATATGACCCGAGCAATTGAAAATGCATTTTTTATCAAAATGCGTGAGCCAGAATTTGCAAATAAAACTCTTGCCGAAATTGTTTTAGAAATGTGCTCGTACACTGATGCTGCAACGATGTCCGCGAAAAAAGATTTGTTAGTAAATATTGGCGGATTTTTAGCGATAAACGATTGGGATGTTTTTGAGGAGGCACGAAATATGGTTGTGGTTTACGAAGGACTTCATACTTACGGTGGACTTGCTGGACGCGATATGGAAGCAATGGCTCGCGGAATAGAAGAAGCAATGGATTTTAATCATATGAATGCACGAATTGGACAGGTTCATTATACAGCTGAAAAATTAATTGAGAAAAATATTCCAATTGTACAACCTGTTGGCGGACATGCAATTTTTATTGATGCAAAAAGATTTTTGCCACATATCGAACAATTAAAATTTCCGGCACAAACTTTAGCGGCTGAATTATATTTGGAATCTGGAATTAGAACAATGGAACGAGGAATTGTTTCTGCTGGAAGAAATAAAAATGGTGAGAATTATTTTCCAAAACTTGAACTTGTTCGATTAACTTTTCCGCGAAGAGTTTATACGCAAGCTCACTGCGATGTAACCGCCGAAGCAGTTGAAGCAGTTTATGCTAAAAGAAATGAAATCAATGGTTTGAAAATGGTTTACGAACCAAAATATTTACGATTCTTTCAAGCAAAATTTGAAAAACTATGATTGTAACTATTTTAGCTTCAGTACTAATTTTATTTTTTATTTTGATTATTTTTTATGGTCGAGGATTTTTATTGAAGCCATCTAAAGAAATCGATTTTATCGAAAATGAAAAATGCGAAATTTGCCGAAATCAATTTGATAAATCTAAAATGATAACTCGAGAGATTGGTGATTTTAAATTAATATATTTTTGTTCGGATTGCGTTAAAGGTTTGGAAAAAGATTTAGCAAATTAAATTTTTGCTGATGGACATAAATTTTTCGCAGGGCAAATTGTACATTTTGGATTTCTTGCGGTACAAATTGCACGACCGTGAGAAATTAGCGCATTTGAATAATATCCCCAATCCCCTTTTGGTATAATTTTCATCAAATCAATTTCAATTTTTTCCGGACTTGAGTTTTTAGTTAATCCCAAAAGATTTGAAATTCTTTTTACATGCGTATCAACAACAACTCCTTCAAATATTTTATAATAAGTCGATAAAACGCAATTCGCAGTTTTTCTTCCAACTCCCGGAAGTTCAATCAATTTATCCATTGAGTTCGGCACAACGGAATCAAAATTATTTACAAGCGATTTTGAACAGGCAATAATATTTTTAGATTTTGCTCGATAAAATCCTGTTGAGTGAATTATTTTTTCAACATCTTTTATTTTTGCAACGGAAAGTTTTTTTGGATTTGGATATTTTTTAAACAGCGAAGGAGTAACTTGATTGACTCTTAAATCTGTACACTGCGCTGAAAGAATTGTCGAAATCAGTAATTCAAATGCAGATTGGTGATTTAAACCGACTATTGGTTTTGGATAATTTAATTTTAAGATTTTTAATATTTCATTGATGTTACGCATGATAGAAACTCAGCTTAAAAAATAAGGATGTCATCCTGAGCCAGTCGAAGGATGACATGCTCAAAATTTTGAAACTGGCATCCATTTTATAAATTCCCGCTATGGTTCGACAGGTCACGCAAAGCGTGATGGCGCCAAAGGCACTCACTCACCATGACGCGGGAATGACAGTAATTATTTTGCTTCATCTAAATTTGGCTCGTAATTTCGCACTAATTGACGATAATTTTCAGGAACACGAATCGGTTTATTAGATTCGAAATCAACCCAAACATGAAAAGCAGAATTATCGGAAATTAATTCGTTCGTCGCTTTTTTAATAATTACCCCTTGCATTACAAAACTTGAATTGCCAATTTTTGAAATTCTTGTGTGAACAATTAGCTCATCAAATAATTTTGCCGAATTAATATAATTTATTTCATTTCGCACAAGCAAAATTTTAGTGTGGGAGTTTATTGAATTAATATCGATTGAGGCGCCGATTGAATTAAAATAATTCATTCTTCCAACTTCGTAATAATGAAGATAGTTTGCGTTGTGCACAATTCCCTGCCAATCAACTTCATAATTACGGACCGAAACTTCAATGATGTTTTTGTAAAGAGGCAAATCAATATTTTTCATTTATAAATTCTTTCGATTATTTCTGCCGCAGTTTTTGTTTCATCTTCGTTAACATCAAGATGAAAAACTGCACGCATTGTTTTTTTTGTTCCAACTGAAAGTAATACTCCACTTGATTTTAAAATAGAAATATTTTCTTCGACTGATTTTCCAGTTTCTGTAATATCAATTAAAATAATATTTGTTTCAACTTTTTCGTTTTGGATTTTTATTTTTTTAGAATTTGAAATTATTTTTGCAAATATTTTTGCTTTCTCGTGATCATCTGAAAGTTTTTCAAAATTATTTTCTACAGCGTAAAGACTTGCCGCAGCTAAAATTCCAACTTGTCGCATTCCGCCACCAAAAACTTTTCTCCACTTTTTTGCTTTATCAATGAAATCTTTTTTTCCTAAAATCATCGAGCCAATTGGCGCACCGAGACCTTTCGAAAAACAGACTGAAACTGAATCAAAATATTTTGCATACTCGGCGAGTGAAATATTTGTTGCAATCGATGCGTTCCAAAGTCGTGCGCCATCAAGATGAAAATTTATTTTATTTTTATTTGCAAAATTTGAAATTCGCGCAATTTCTTCAATCGGATAAATTGATCCACCTCCGCGATTGTGTGTATTTTCCAAACAAATCAAACTTGATTTTGGCATGTAATAAACATTCGGACGAATAGCATCTTTGATTTGTTCGAGTTTCATTATTCCAAAATTTCCGCGAATAGTTTTTATCTGCACCGCAGATAATACCGCAGGCGCTGAAGTTTCATAATTAAAAATATGCGATTCTTCTTCACAAATAATTTCATCGCCGGGCGAAGTTGAAACTTTAATTGCAATTTGATTTGACATCACACCGCTCGGTACAAAAAGTCCGGCTTCTTTCCCCAATAAAGACGCCACTTTTTCTTGCAAAATAATTACTGTTGGGTCTTCGCCAAAAATATCGTCGCCAACAATTGCCTCAGCCATTGCTTTTCGCATCTCAATTGATGGCTTCGTAACTGTGTCGCTTCTTAAATCAATCATGAAAATATTTTTTAATAAATGAAAAAAGTAAAACTAAAATTGAAATTATTACTGAAGAATATACAAACCAATCGCCATGTTTTGAATAAAATGTTTGATTTTTTTCTGAATAAATATTTCCTTTTAAAATAGTTTTGTCGAACATTTTTGTTTGCGAAATAATTTCTCCTTTTGGCGAAATGATAGATGAAATTCCGCCATTTGCGCATCTTACAATCCAACGGCGATTTTCGATTGCACGAAGAATTGCAAAACGATTGTGCTGGATTGGTCCAGCGGAATCATCGTACCAACTATCGTTCGTAACTATAATTATAAACTCAGCACCTTTTTTTACAAACTTAGAAATAAATTCTGGGAATATTGATTCGTAACAAACAAGTGATGCAAAACGAGAATCTTTAAATTTAAAAATAGTTGTGTCTTTTCCTTTTCCCCAATTACTGATTCCAATTCCCCAAGCAATCGGTTTAATTAAAAAAGAAAAAGTTTCAGCAAAAGGGATTCTTTCGGCAAAAGGAACGAGACGAATTTTTGAATAAGTTTCAACTTCACTATTTTTTGGATTTAAATAAAAAATAGAATTATACGATTCATAATATTTGTTTAAACTTTCAATGTAATTGCTTGTAACTGTTGCCTCATTTTTATTTTGATATTGAACTTTTACAAATCCACTTAAAAGAGTTGAGTTTGCATCTTCGAGCATTGATGAAAGATTATATTTCATGAAATCAAATTTTAGTAAATCATAAGTGATTGCTGATTCGGGAAGAATATAAATATCAATACTATCGGATTTATTTAAATTTGGTAAAATGGAAATCAAATCGTTCCATCTATCATCGATTGCTGGAGACCATTTTTCCCAAGGATCAATATTTGGTTGAATGATTCCAACTTTAATTTCATTTTTATAATTCGGAGAGAAATCTGATTTATAAAAATTTGGTGCGAAGAAAATAAATAAAATTGCAAATTTAAATTTTAATTTCTTTTTAAAATTATAATTGGAAAGATTTATCAAAAAATAATAAATCAAAACATTCAAACTCATCACCCAAAATGATAAAGCATAAACGCCAGTAATTTCTATAAATTGAATTTTGTCAAACTCGTAAGTCAGCGTATTTCCAAGTAACATCCACGGAAAAGCGAATTCGCTGAAAGTGTAAAGCCATTCAAAAGTAACCGCAATTGCAGGGAAAAATAAAAGTGCAACATTTTTGTTGTTCCATTTGGAAATCAAAATGTAAATCCAAAAAGGAAGCATTAAAACAAATGGTTGAAAAAATAAAAGTGAAGCACCAGCCAACATTAAATAAATATCTTTATGATGAGTGAAACCGCCAACCCAATAAAGCGCAAAAATTGATGCGGTAAAAAAAGTTAAATACAAAAAACGAATTGTAGATTTGAAGCCGTTTAAATTATCCAATAAAATAAAAAGAGGGACGAATGCAATACAACTAATAATTCCAAATTGATTTGGTGGAAATGAAATGCCAAATAAAATTCCAGTTAATAAAGATAGAAATACTTTTTTATGCAGTGACATCTTCAAATATCTTCGGTAGAGATTTTTTAATACAAAATAAAATGAAATACGAAATTACAAAACCAACAATTGCTCCTGCTAAAATATCAAGTGGATAGTGAACTCCAACATAAATTCTTGAGTAAGCAATCAGAAATCCGAAAACTAAATAATGAGTTTTGTAATTTTTATAAAATTTAGAAAATAAAGTTACAAAGGCGAATGCATTTGTCGCGTGTGATGATGGAAAAGAAAATCCTCCACCACAAGGAACAAGTAACCGAATATTTTCTGTTTCAAAACAGGGACGAACTCTTTCGAAGAAATGTTTTAGAAATTGACTTGAAACTTGGTCTGTAATAATTAAAGTTAAAATTAAAAAGAGAGTTGTAATTTTTGATTTCTTTTTGCCTGCAGTAAAAATAAAAAGTAGTAAACAGATCAAACTGATTTGTATAAATTTTATTTTGTTTAATTCGGTAAGTGTTACAAAGAAATTATCTAAAAATGGAAGTGATAAATCATTATTCAAAAAATAGAAAATAAACCTATCAAAATTTAAAATATTTTCAATCATTATTTATTTTTGGAGAAAAATAATTTGCGAACTATCAAAACGATTAGAACAAATAAAATAATTCCGGTTATTATTTGTCCATAAATACTTAAATAAATACCGATTGATTTCCAATTTGCTCCGAGCGAAATTCCGAAATATAAAAGTAAAATATTCCAAACAAGCGAACTTATCGAAGAGAGAGATAATGTTGATGGCAAATGCAAATGCATCAAACCAGCGGCGAATGAAATAAATGCTCTTGTGCCAGATAAAAACCGATTTAAAATTATTATCCAAAAACCGTAATGAACATACCACTTTTCGATTTTATCAAGCGATTCGGCTGTTACAAATTTGTAATATTGATTGTTCACAATTGCCATTCCGAATTTATTGCCGAGGAAATACATTGAAAAAAAACCAATTGTGCCACCAAGTGTTGCAAATATTACTGCAGGAATAAAACTAATTATCTGAAGTGAAATTAATGAACCACAAAATACAATTAACAAATCGCTCGGCACGGGAGGAAAAATATTTTCGAGCCATGCAAAAAAGAAAATTGAAAAGTAAATCCAAATTGGATCGAGTGAAAAAACAAATTGCGTAATTTGTTCCATTTTATTTTTTAAAGATTAAAGCAACTGCATGCGCGGCAATACCCTTTTCGTTTCCGATTGCATCAAGATTTTCATTTGTTGTGGCTTTTATGGAAATTTGATTTAGTTCGATTTCTAAAACAGATGAAATCTTATTCCTCATCTCATCAACAAATGAAATTATTTTTGGGCTTTGTAAAACTATAGTTGAGTCGATATTTGATATTTCAAAATTATTCTCTTTTAAAAGAGTTGAAACTTTCTTTAACAAAATTAAACTTGAAATATTTTTAAATTTCGATTTTGTATCGGGAAAATGTTTTCCAATATCTCCGAGTGCTGATGCACCAAGTAACGCATCGCAAATTGCGTGAATCAAAACATCTCCATCGGAGTGCGCAATAATTTTTTTATTAAATGTAATTTTTACACCGCCAAGTGTAAATCCATCGCCACTCTCAAACTGATGAATATCAAATCCGTATCCTATTCTCATTATCCTGTAATTTTAAAGTTTAAAAATAAGTTTGTTACGTTTGACCAATTTATTTCAACATTTTCAACGCGAGAGTTTTTTGGTCCAATCTTTAAATGTGAAATTAATTTTTCAATCTTTTCCTTCTCTCCTTCAGCAATCACAAAAACTGATGAATCGAAATTATTTTGAACCGTTCCTTTTAACTCTAAATTTTGCGCATGCTGATTTACAAACCATCTAAATCCAACACCTTGAACTTTACCAATTACTTTAATTTCAGCGCGAACTAAATTCATTCAAATATTTTTATGATTTAATTTTTTAAAGAATATTCCAATAAATTCAGATATTAAAATTCCTAAAATTATCAATCCTCCACCAATTACCCCCATCGTACCAATTCGTTCAGATAAAAAATAAAAGGCTAAAATCGACGCAATTACGGGCTCTACAGAGAAAATTAATACCGCTTTTGTCGGTGTTGTATCTTTTTGATAATTAGTTTGAACATAAGTTGTAATTATTGTTGCAAAAATTATCATGTAAGCGAGCATTGTAAACATATCAAAATTAAAAATAAATTTAATACTTTCTGTTGGTAATGCAAATAATGCAATCACTCCGGTTGTAATCATTTGCAAAAAAGAAATTTTGTAAATATTCTCATCTCTTGAATAAACATCCAAATAAACTATATAAATTCCAAACAAAATTGATCCACACAAAACCATTAAATCGCCTTTATTGATATTTGTTTCGATTGGATAAGTAAGAAAATAAAGTCCTAAAATTACAACTGCAATACCAATAACATTTGCGATGTTTGGTTTTTTCTTAATGATAAATATTTGCGCAAATGGAGTAAAAACAACCATCATGCCAGTGATAAATGCCGCTTTTGATGCTGTTGTAAAAGTTAGTCCGATTGTTTGAATTACAATTCCGATTCCAACTAAAATTCCGAGTGAGATTCCTTTTTTCAATGAAGTTTTAGAAAAATTTTGGAGTTGATTTCGAAAAAGGAAATAAAAAATAATTGTAGCAATAAAATATCTTAAAACAAGAAATAAAAAAGGAGATAAATAATTTAAAAGGAATTTAAAAATTACAAATGTACTTGCCCAAATAAATCCTAAAAGTAGTAAATATAATTCAGCGCGTGATTGTTTTGTCATGCTGATATTTTAATAGTTGAAATTTTATTTAAATATTTTATCTCTCCTTCGCAAATTGTCATGTGGACATCATAATTTTTATCCATCAAAACTAAATCTGCATCTTTACCAACAGCAATTATTCCTTTTTTGTTTTCAACATTTAAAACTTTCGCGCCGTTTAACGATGCCATTCTCACAGCTTCGGTAATCGGAACATCGACAAGCTCAACCATATTTTTAATTGCGCGATTCATTGTTAAAGTACTTCCAGCCAAAGTTCCATCAGCAAGAGTTGCTTTTAAATTTTTCACAAATATTTTTTGATCCATAAAAGTATATTCGCCATTTGGCATTCCGCCAGCACGAATCGAATCGGTAATTAAAATTATTCCGCCGCTACCTTTCATTTTATAAATTAATTTCATCACAATCGGATCGACATGAATTGCATCGGCAATAAGTTCGACTTTAAGTTCATTTCTTAATAAAGCCGCAGCAATTACGCCCGGTTTTCTGTGGTGAAATTCATTCATCGCATTAAATAAATGCGTAACATGCGCCGCGCCGTTATCAATTGCAATTTCAATTTCGTGATACTCAGCGTTCGAGTGACCAATCGAAAGTACAACTCCACTGCTTGCGGCTTCTCGCATTACATCAACATTGCCTGCAAGTTCGGGCGCAATTGTCATAATTTTCAAAAATCCGTTTGACGCAGAAAATAATTTCTTCCATTTTTTTACATCGGGTTTCCACAAATATTCTTCCTTCATCGCTCCTTTTAAATCTTTATTGATGAAAGGTCCTTCCATGTGAATTCCCCAAATATTTGTTTTTTTATTTGACAAAGCGAATTTTGAAATTCTTTTTACATCTTTTACAAGATTTGGAAGTGGCTTTGAGTAAAGCGATGCTAAAATTCCTGTTGTGCCATTTTTGAAAAAATATTCAGATATTTTTTTTAGCGATTCAGTAGAGTCATCGGCAAATCCAAATCCTCCACCACCGTGAACAAGCAAGTCGATAAATCCCGGCGTCAACATCATTCCTTTGCAATCGTAAATTTTTGTTGATGGAGGAATATTTATTTCACTTGTTAAACCAACTGCATCAATTTTAGATTTTGATACAATTAATGTTGCCGGTTCGATAATCCGAAACGGAGTAATTACTTTTACATTTTTTAGTGCATATTTCATTTTTTTATTTCCGCATTTTTTTGAATTTGTAAAAAACTCTCCGCAATATCATTTGATTTAAAAATTGCATTTCCTGCTACCAAAATATGAACACCCGACTCAACTACTCTCGAGGCATTTGCTAAATCGATACCGCCATCAATTTCAATAATCATTTTCGGATTTATATTTTTAATCTCTTTAACTTTTTCAAGCGACGACTCAATAAAACTTTGTCCGCCAAAACCTGGTTCAACCGACATTACTAAAACCATATCAACCAAATTTAAATATGGTTCAATTTGCGAAACCGAAGTATTTGGTTTGAGCGAAATTGAAGCTTTTATATTTTGATTTTTAATTTCATTTAATGTTGCCAAAACATCTTTGCACGCCTCAACATGAATTGTAATATTATCCGCACCCGATTTTACAAATTGCGAAATATATCTAATTGGCTCATCAATCATCAAATGCACATCAAGCGGAAGATTTGTAATTTTATTTATTGTCGAAACAATCTCGGGACCAAAACTAATATTAGGTACAAAATGCCCATCCATTATATCTAAATGAAGAATTTTTGCACCAGCATCTTCAACAATTTTTATTTGTTCGGCTAATTCCGAAAAATCTGCGGCAAGTATTGACGGAGCTACGATTGGGTACATTTAATTTTCGATATTTAATTTTTTATTTGGTTCGGTTGCAATAAATAAATCAATTGGTTGATTTAAAATTATTGGCTCGCTCGAGCGTGGAAATTGGTCAACAATAATATTTGGTTTTTCCATTTCTGATGGAACATAATTTAATTTACCAATTGTAAAACCGGAATTTACAATTATTTTTTCAGCTTCGGTAATTTTTAACCCGACTAAATTCGGAGTTAAAATATTTGAGGATTCTTCACCGAAACTCAAAACTATATTTACAAAACTTCCTTTTTGGATTTTTGTACTTGGAAAAATGTTTTGAGATTTTACTGTTCCCTTCGGAAAATTTAACGAAGTGTCGTGTAATACTTCTCCGATTTTCAAACCAAATCTTTGCAAAATAAATTTTGCATCGCGAAAAGTTTTTCCAATTAACGATGGAGTTTCAACAAACTGTTCACCACCAGAAATTAGCAAATAAACTCTTCTTCCTGTTTTAACTTCTATATTTGGGTTCGGATTTTGAGAAATCACTGCGCCAACAGGAAATCTATTATCAATTCTAAAATCACTTCGAACTGCCTCGAGTTGAGATTTTTTCAATTTTTCAATTGCTTCATCTTCCTTTAATCCTATTACATTTGGTACTTTTGCAATTGAATTTTTTTGAACAACCGAAGGCATAATAAAATTATCAAGTACAAAAATAAAAAGAAAAAAAACGCCAGATAAAATTAAAAAATAGCGAAATAGTTTTTTTAAAAAATTATTCCAATTGCTACTCACTTAAATTTTACTTCCTTCCCATTTTTAGAAGATTTTACAATCGCTTCAATAATTTTCATTCTAATCAAAGATTCATCAACAGGAGAAATTAGTGGATGCAATCCTTTAATCGCACCGACAAAATGTTTCAATTCATTTTCGTAAGAACGATAAAATATATTTTCAGAACTTTGGATTTTTGTTGGAGTAACATTTACAACTGTGTCATCAATTTTTTTCATCACATGAAGCGGAGCGATTTTGCCGTAACCATTTTCGCCGTGAATATTACAATAAAAAAGCTCGCGTTCGACAAAAACTCCTTCGCTAACTTCAAGTGAAAAAGTAGAACCATTTTTCATTCCGAGCAAAGAAACAGAAGTATGCTCAGCCTTATTTTTTGGCAAAAAATAATTCACTGCATTAACTCGTTCAACATCGGGGTAACCAGTCATCCAAAGCGCTAAATCGAGCATAACAATTCCCATATCGAGCAATGCGCCACTTGTTTGATTTCTCTCTTTTTTATTTGAAAAAAAATCTTGCAACGATTTTCTCAACCAACCGGTTTTGACATAATAAATTTTTCCAAGTTCTTTGCTTTCGATAATGCTTCGAAGCAACATTACATCTGGTCGAAAGCGATTATTCATTCCTGCCATCACTTTTCTATTTTTTGATTTTGCGGCTTGAACAATTTCTTTTACATCGTCATAAGTTCTTGCAACTGGTTTTTCGATAAAGACATCTTTGCCAGCATCGATTGCCGCAAGCGCAATTTCTTTATGTGAGTCGGTTGAAGTACAAATGTGAATTGCATTTATACTTTCAATATCAAGTAATTTTCTGTAATCAGAAAATGAATTTTTGATATTGAATTTATCACCGACAGCTTTTGCCCGAGTTTCATCGTGGTCACAAAGCGCGGTCAATTCAACATCATTTAGTTTTGAAAGAATTGGTAAATGAATTACTTGCGCAATTCTCCCAGATCCGATAATTCCTAATTTTATTTTTGACATAATTATATTAATATTTGTTCTGTAACATTATTGAAATAAAAATCTTTAATTGTTTTTGCTAATCCAACTGCATCAAGTGAAAGTAATTTGTAAAGCTCATCTGGTTTTCCATGTGTGATAAATTCGTCGGGCAAACCAAGATTTAAGACTTGCAAGTTGGTGCAATTTAATTTTGCAATCTCTTCTAAAACTGCAGAACCAAATCCACCAAAAATACTATTGTCTTCAATCGTAACAATTTTTGTAAATTTTTTAGATAAATCTCTCAGACAATCAACATCAATTGGTTTTGCGTAACGCATGTTGATTACTTCAGTTGAGACATTTGATTCGTTTAAAATTTCGGATGCTTTAATTGCATGCTCGACCATATTACCAATTGCTAAAATTGCAATTTGATTTCCTTCAACAACAGTTTCAGATTTTCCAATTTCAAGTATTTCAAAATTATCGACAACATTTACACCAATTGCATTTCCTCGAGGATAACGAATCGCAACTGCACCTTTTTTATATTGAATTGCAGTGAACAACATATCGCGAAGTTCTTTTTCATCTTTTGGCGACATTATTACCATATTCGGAATACATCGCAAATAAGTTAAATCAAAAGTTCCGTGATGAGTTGCGCCATCAGCGCCAACTAATCCACCTCTATCCAAAACAAAAACTACATTTAAATTTTGTATCGCCACATCGTGTATAATTGAATCGTACGCTCGTTGAAGAAAAGAAGAATAAATCGCAACAACCGGAATCAATCCTTCCGTTGCAAGTCCAGCCGCAAAAGTAACAGCGTGTTGCTCGGCGATTCCAACATCAAAAAATTTATCGGGATAAGTTTTTTGTAAATACGACAACCCAGTTCCATCTGGCATTGCGGCGGTGATACCAACAACCTTCGAATTATCTTTACAAATTTCGACTAATGCCTTACCAAATATAGAAGTATAACTCTGCAATGAATTTGAAATCTCATTTGCTTTTCCCGTTTCGATATTAAAAGGAGTAACGCCGTGAAGTCGCGTAACTTCCGCTTCGGCAGGTGCGTAACCTTTTCCCTTTTCCGTAATGAGATGAATTAAAATCGGACCGTTTAATTCTTTTGTATGATTAAAAATTTCAACTAATTTTGAAACATTGTGGCCATTGAATGGACCGAAATATCTAAAACCGAAAGCTTCAAAAAGCATTCCCGGAGTAACTATTGACTTAACTCCCTTTTCAAATTTTTGCGCAACATGACGAAGTCTGTCGCCGAAAGAATCAAGTTTGCCAGTTAAATTCCAAACATCAGCTTTAAATTTATTATACGCTGGATGAGTCAGCATTTCTGTAAAATAATTTTGGATTGACCAAGTTGAAGGTTGAATTGAAGAAAGAGAATTCATTTTATTGTCATTGAGAATGACGATAAGATTTTTTTTGAGCAGTCCGCAGTTGTTCATCGCTTCGTACGCCATTCCGCCAGTTAAAGATCCATCGCCAACAATTGCAACAACTTTGTAATTATCTTTATTCAAATCTCGTGCAGTTGCAATTCCGAGCGCCGCTGAGATTGCTGTACTTGCATGACCTGCACCAAAAACATCAAACTCGCTTTCATCTCTTTTTAAAAATCCACTCAATCCACCAAATTGACGAAGAGAATACATTAAATCTTTTCTACCAGTTAAAATTTTGTGAGGATAACATTGATGTCCAACATCCCAAATTAATTTATCAGTGGGAGTATTGAATTCATAATGAAGAGCAATTGTTAACTCGACAACTCCCAAACCAGCACCGAGATGTCCGCCAGTTTTTGAAACTGAATCAACTAAAAATTCTCTTAACTCCGATGCAAGAGTTTTTAAAGATGAAACAGGAAGTTTTCGTAAATCTTCGGGAAGATTTATATCTTTTAAATATTTTGTTTTACTTAAATCCATTATTATTCAAATTTAGATAAATCAAATTTACCAGTTTGAGATTTTATTAGTTGCTTAACTTTTAATTCTGCATTGTTTAAATAATCGTAAGATTCGGAAGATATTTTAATTGCTTCCTCAAAAAGTTGAAGAGATTCGTCTAAAGATATTTCTCCCCCTTCAAGTTGTTCAACAATTTCTTGCAGTCGATTTAGTTGAGATTCAAAATTATTTTTGGTTGATTTTTTCATTTTATTATTTCTGACTTATTTCGGCAGTTGATTTTCCTTTTTTAAATGTAATTTCAATTTTATCTTTTAATGATAAATCGTTCGCATCGGAAATTATTTTATTATTTTTTCTAACTATTGAAAATCCGCGTCGAAGAATATTTTCTGGTTTAAGCGCAACTAACTTTCCATCAAAATTAGTTAATTGATTTTTTTTGTTCGTCATCAAATAATTCATCGATTTATCAAGGCGATGAACTAAATCATCATTTTGTTGAGAATAATTTTTTATCAATTGTTTAGGAATGTTAAATGCATAACTATTTATAAAACCTGAAATTGACTTAAACTCAGAATCAATAAGATTTTCCAATCTATTTTTACAATTATACAAAAGATTATTTATAGTTTCAATTAGTTCAGATTTGTCTTTAACAACAAGTTCCGCCGCGGCAGATGGAGTTGGAGCGCGAAGGTCGCTGACAAAATCTGCGATTGTAAAATCAATTTCGTGCCCAACTGCACTTACAATTGGAATTTTAGAATTAGAAATTGCGCGTGCAACTATTTCCTCGTTGAAAGCCCACAAATCTTCGAGCGAGCCACCACCACGACCAACAATTATTAAATCAACAATGTTTTGTTCATTTAAAATTTTAATTGCTTCGGCAATCTCATTTTTGGCTTCATCGCCTTGAACTTTTACTGGAAAAATAATTATTTCAACTGATGGCATTCTTCGAGATAAAATATTTATCATATCGCGAATTGCCGCACCTGTGGGAGAAGTTACTATTCCAATTTTTTCGGGAAACTCGGGAAGTGATTTTTTCCTTTCGTTATCAAATAATCCTTCAGCCAATAATTTATTTTTTAATTCTTCATATCGAAGTTGAAGTTCGCCAATTCCTTTTGGAATAATTTTATTGCAATCAAGTTGATAATTTCCGCGAGGTTCGTAAACTGTAATACTTCCCTGCAAAATTACTTTCATTCCATTTTTAATTTTAAAAGATTGAAGAGCAACTTTACTTCTCCACATTACAACAGAAATTATCGCGGAAGAATCTTTCAAAGTAAAATAGAGATGACCGGAAGTGTGATAAGTGCAATTGGATACTTCTCCTTCAACTTGAATGATGGGAAATAATTCTTCGAGATTTTTTTTAATTAATCTCGTTAACTCAGAAACTGAAAATATTAACGGAGTGAAATTCACAAATGAATTTAATAAATTTTTGTCAATTAAAGAATTTGTTCAAATCATAAAGAGTTAGTATTTTAACAAAAGAGAAAATTATGAAAACAGATATTTTAGCAATTGGCGCACACCCAGACGACATTGAATTAAGTTGTGCTGGAATTATTGCAAAAAATGTTAAAAACGGAAAAAGTGTTTCCGTTTTAGATTTGACCGAAGGCGAACTTGGAACCCGCGGAAATAGAAAAATTAGAATAGAAGAGGCAAAAGAATCTGCAAAAATTCTCGGACTTCAAAGCAGAATTAATTTAAAATTACCCGACGGAAACATTGAGGTTTCTAAAAAAAATATTCTAAAAGTTGTTTCAGTTATTCGCGAACTTCGTCCTGAAATTTTATTAATTCCGCATTTTTACGAGCGCCATCCCGACCACGAACATGCTCACCAATTGGCGAAAGAAGCGTGGTTTTATGCTGGACTTGAAAAAATTAAAACCACATTAAATGGAAAAATTCAAAAGCCACATCGCCCTAAAAAATATTTTCACTTTATGCAGAAATATGAATTCACTCCAAGTTTTATTGTTGATGTGAGTGATGTTTACGAGACAAAATTAAAATCAATCAAAGCATTCGCTTCTCAATTTTTTAATCCGCAAAGTATCGAGCCAGAAACAATTTTATCATCGAAAGAATTTTTAAATTTTATTGAGTCGCGCGATAAACATTTTGGTGCGATGATTGGTGTAAAATATGGCGAAGCATTATTTTCGTACGAACCAGTAAAAATAAATGATTTATTTACACAAATATAGAAAGTGAAATAAAATGAAATACTCACCGAAAAAACTTTTATTAGTTTTTACAATTCTTCTTTTTACTTTTGGAATTTATTCTTTTTATAAAACTATGTTCCGAGAATTTCATCCTGTAATTTCTTCTCAACCAAAAATAGAATATTTCGAAACAATCTCAAACGAAAAAATAGAAAGCAAATTAATCACACCAACTTTTAATGAAAATTATTTGAGTTTTAATTTAAGCGATTTGCATAAATACAAACTTGTAAGATTTTTTGACCCTCAGAAAAAAATATCTATTCCGATAATTGCATATTTCACTTCCGATGGAAGAATTGTAACAGCATTTAGTTTGAGTGAGAATTGTAAGTCGCAAGATTTTTATTTGCAAGGAGCAAACATTCATTGTGCAAATTGCCCGAGTTATTGGAATAAGGAAAGTTTAGAAGCGTATGCTTGTTGCTCAAATTATTATCCGCAACCTTTTAATAGCAAGTTAGATGGCGATGTTGTTAAAATTCCGTACGAAGTTTTAACGAACTGGAAACCGCGTCAATAATTTATATTACTTTCTTTAACTCTTTTTATAATTGTAATTATAAATCCAAGCAAAAGTAAAACCGTTCCAATCCAAACTAAATTTATAAATGGTTTGACGCTAATTTCTGCAATCAAAGTTTCTTTATTTACTTGATTTGAAATATCGCTTGAATTTACGGTGATAATTATAGGTTTTGATTTTGAATCTGCACCGGTGGAAACAGTTTTAATTTTTAAATTATACTTTCCAAAATTCGATTCCGAATAACTTACATTTCCTTTTTCCATTGTCATTGTAAGATTAATGATTTCTTTTTTTCCATTTTCAGAAATCTCAAGTGGAACTGTAATTAAATTTCCTTTTCCTTTAACGACTTCAAAAGTAAAACTTTTATAAAGTATTGATAAATTTTCATGAGTAGATTTCAGATTCGGAAGAAGTTCTAAATCTGTTCCAAGATTTTTTGGTTCTTCAAGCGAAACCGGCGAAACATATAAATCTTTTGTGTAAAGATTAATAATATCGGGATGGCGAATTAAATTATTATCTTGCGGATTAAAAACCATTATCGGCGCAACTTTATGAATTGATTTTCCATCTTCAATTTTTATATCAAAAGCATACCTGTTTGGAGAAACTTGCGAGTATCCTTCATAAATAAAATTATAACCAAAAGTAGAATAAGATTTTCCTTGCTCAAGCGATAAAGTTTTTTTGTCATCATATTTTGATGAAGTAATAAATCCAATTAACATTAACGCCAAACCAATGTGCGCAACCGAACCACCAACATGTTTTGCAGTTTCTTTTGAAATTTTATAAGCAGTATAAATATTTACAAACAATGCCAGCAGTGATGAAAAAATATAAACTAAAATAAATATTTCATTCACTCCAATGTAAATTGCAAAAATAGTTCCAATCAAAGATAAAATTGATGGAACAATTAAACTTTTTAAAAATTGATCTAATTTTGAACTCTGCCACCAAAGTAATTGCCCGAAAGAAATTAGTAATGCTAAAATAATTGTTAGTGGAAGCGCAGTATTATTGTAATACGAAATATCAACCGCTGAGATTTTTCCTTTAATTATATTTGTAATTATTGGAGATGAAGTACCAAGCGCAACAAAAAAAGAGAGTAAAACTAAAACTGCCGCTCCAAGAAATAAAGCAAAATCGCGAGAGAGAATTGTATGTTTAACTTCAATCTTCGGCATATCTTTCGATCTGTAAATCATCAAACCAAAACCGATAATCATAAACATAAACATCACACCAATTAATAACCAGTAAACTAACATTCCCGGATCAACAAATGAATGAACTGATGTATCGCCTAAAACTCCGCTTCTGGTTAAAAATGTTGAATACAATACCAATATAAAGGACAAAATGCTGAGCGCGAAATTTGTTTTCAAAAAACTTCCGCTGTTACTTTGTGTTAGCATTGTGTGAATTAGCGCAACGCTTGTCAGCCACGGAACGAATGAAGAATTTTCAACTGGATCCCAACCCCAAAATCCGCCCCAACCTAAAGTTTCGTAAGCCCAATATCCGCCTAAAATTATTCCCGTGCCAAGTGAGAGCGATGCAAAAACAACCCACGGCTTTGCAACTTTTATCCAAAATGTAAAATCTTTTTTTAGAAGTGCGGCTACTGCATGAGCAAATGGAACTGCAAGTGCTGTGAATCCTAAAAATAAAATTGGTGGATGAATTACCATCCAATAATTTTGTAAAAGTGGATTTAGTCCGCGACCTTCGGTTGGAATTTGTGCCCAAATTCCTTTTGCTTGATCAACCCAAATATAATTATCGACATTTGGAATTCCGGATTTTAAAAGATCAGCGGGAAAAACTTCCCAAATAAATGTAAAAGGATTTTTTACTACAATCATCAAAAGTAGCGAAGCGTAAATCAAAGAATAAATCGACATCAATTCTATTTCATAATTTCTTTTGATAGAATATTGCAATAAAAATATTCCGAGTAAACCGGTGAGCAAAGCCCAAAGTGTAAAACTTCCCTCTTGCCCTGCGTAAAAAGTTGAGAAAAGTAGACTTGGTGATAAATCTGTTGAGCTGTGTCCCCAAATATAATTGTATTCAAAATGATGAGTCATGATAAAATAAATCATCAGTGCAGATGAAAACATAATTGAGACAACACCGAAATGAAAAAACATTCGTGCCCACGAAGTCATGGTTGAAGTTTTTTTAAAATATGAATAAAAATAAAGTAGCGAAGATAATATTGCAGAGGCAAATGCAATTCTTATTAATAAAGTTCCGAACATAATTAAATTTTATAAAGTGCGTTGAACAGCTTTTGAATCGCCTTCATATTTTGAAGGACATTTTGTTAAAATATCATTTGCATAAAAAATGTTATCGCGAAATCTTCCTTTGGCAACAATGCTTGTAGCAATTTCAAAATTATTTGGTTTCGATCCGTACAAAATAACTTTCACCGATTTTTCGTTATCGTCCTTCATAAAAAAAGTAAAAGTATTTTTGTTTGGATTATAATCTGTCTCAAGTTCGCTTTGCCAAACACCTTTAACTTGAACTTTTTTTTCCATCGTAATGGCTTGTTCAAAATTTGTGTATTCGATGTTGTTCGAGTTAAACGAATCAACAGCAAAATATAACGATACCGCAACGACCAAAACGCCAAGTATTACTTTGATATTCATAATTAATTCCTTTTTTCTAAATTGTTAAGTTTCTTTTCTATTTTGAAAAGATAAAATATTACACCAATCCAAATTGCAAGTGTGATTGATAAAACAATGTACATTTGATTTTGTGCGAAAAAATCCATTATTCCTCCGATTCGTTTTTATTTTCTAAAACTAAAAGTCTGTATCGTAAATTAAAAATCCAAAAATATAAAAGTGTAAAACCAATTAGTCCGATAAAAAAAAGTGTTAACATATTTGGCGCCATTTTAAATTGAACAATCGGACCTGCACCTTCAGTATCACCTTTTGAACCGGGATGAAGTCCGCTTGTAATTCGTGGCAAAATAAAAATAAAAAATGGCACAGTTACGCCAGCTAAAATCGAATAGACAGAAGAAATTCGTGCTCGCTTAACTTTTTCTGAGATTGAAGAACGCAAAACAAAATATGCTGAATAAATCATCAGCAAAATAAAAATTGAAGTTTGTCGCGGATCCCAATTCCAAAACGAACCCCAATTAAATTTTGCCCAAATTGCGCCAGTTACAGTTGCAAGAATACAGAATAAAAATCCAAGCTCGGCTGATGCAATTGATTTTAATTCGTAGTTAAAATCTTTTTTTTGGAGATAAAGAAATCCGTAAACAAGCGACATCGTAAATGCAATTGTTGCAGTCCATGCGGTTGGGACATGAAAAATTACATTTCGAATTTTTTCTTCAAGACCAATTACAATTGGAAATTGCCAAAAATGTTCGGGCTTTGCCACAAGTGGAAAAGAAATTCCTAAAACAATTTGAATCGTAATTAAAAAGATTGTTGTGTATTTAATTATCCGCATTACTCACTCCAAAGATATGTAATTAAATATAAACTTATTAAAATCAAACTAATGTTATATCCAATCATAAAAGAAAAATGTCCGCGCATTTCTGAAAAAAAAGCACCTTCGATTGAAAGTTGCGATGCTTGAATCAAAGTCATTAAAAGTGGAATTAAAATCGGAAAAGATAAAACTGTGTACAAAGTTGTCGATGAATTTACTTTTGAAATTATCGCCGCAACAATTGTAGAAACTGATGCGATGCCGATGCTTCCTAAAATCATAACTAAAATAAAAAATAAATTTGCACTAAAAGTATCGATGAAAAGTGAAAATAAAATCAAAATGAAAAAATTTACTAAAATCGTAAAGATGGCATTAAATAATAGTTTTCCGATGAAAACGCTTTGGCTTGATGCGAGTTGAAACAAAAATAAAAATGTGCCTCTCTCCTCTTCTTTTACAAAAACGCGCGATAAGCCGCTCATTGCCGCGAAGATTGAAACTATCCAATAAAAACTAATTGTAGTCGGGATTGAAATTGATTCGTTGCCAACTGCAAATAAAATTATTGAAAGAGTTGTGATTGTAAAAAGAAGTTGCGTGTTAAACGAAACTCTTGTTCGGAACTCCGATTTTACATCTTTTAAAAATATTATATTTGAATAACTCACTGAACAAAAATATCTAAATTTTAGTTTAAATTCAATAAAGATAAGTCAACAATCTCGTTTGCAAATTGCAATTCATCTTTTTCGTTTGTGGCATAAATTAAACAACTTGTGGATTGAATTTCTTTTAAGAAATCAAAAACTATTTTTTTTCCTTCATCATCTAAATTTGAAGTTGGCTCGTCAATAAAAATAAAATCTGATTTTAAAATATTTGCGATACAATATTTTAATCGTTGCTTCATTCCGCTCGAATAATGCCCAACCTCTTTTTTTGAATGATTAAATAAACTAAAACGATTCAGTTCATCATTAATCAAATCGTTAGAAATATATTTTGATTTTAATTTTATAGCGAGTTCGATATTTTCTAACGCAGTAAATTCTTCGTACAAATTAAAATATGGCGCAACAAAAGAAATATTTTGATAGATAATTTGGCTTTCAATTTCTTTATTATCGCAAAAATATTTTACATCTCCTTTTGAAGGATGAATATATTTTAGTAAAATTTTTAATAGTGTCGATTTACCAGAACCGTTTGAACCAGTGATTGCAATTGAGTTTCCAACAAAAGCATTAAAGGAAACATTTTTAAATATTTTTTGAGAGTTAAATGTTTTTGAAATTTTATCGGCGAGTAGAGAATATATTTTCATTTTATAACCGCAAACTTTCCTTCGTAATTATTTTTAGTAGTTTTTATTTTGTAATAATATACACCAGAAGATATTATTTTTTCGTTCAAATCAATTCCATTCCACGAAATAAATTTCTTTCCGGTAAATTGATTTACCGATAAAGTATTGCTGAAAATATTTTCAAAAAGTGAATTGTAAATTTCAAGCGTAGCAAGATTATCGTTTTCATTTACAAGTGGAAAATTGAGTTGCGAAATACTTGGCTTAAATGGATTTGGATAAACTGAACTGAATATTTTTTTATTTTCTCCAAAATCATTTAAAGTTGTAATATTCCAAAAATTAAAATCGACATTTTGCAATTTGTAGTTATTACTTTCTAAAAATAAAGAATACGCTTTTGGTGTAAAATTATTTGATTTATTTAAATTTGAAATTAAAACAAATGAAGAATCAACACCATTTTTGATTAAATAAAAATGAGATGTAAACGGATTTGAAGTACGGTTTATCAAACTATTGTTTTGGAAAATAATTGTTTCGGTATAATTTAGATATGGAAAATTAAATCCATCATCATAAAAATTATCTTCTTTAAATTTACTTGCTTTTAAATTTAAAAATGAAAAATTCGTGAACTCTCTTTCCAAGGTAGAATTATATTTTCTCAAATTATTTTTCAGCGCAACACTTGGTAAATATTCTTCAACATCATCCCACCATGATTTTAGAAATTCAATTCCAAATTTATTTTTTAAATAAACTCCCCAAATCGCTCTCTCGTAACCGGGATAAAATTCTTTTTGAAAAAGTGAAATCGAACTTATATCATCGAAGTATATTTTTAAATCAAAAAGGTAATCTTTTACATTTGGAAAAATAATTTTCTCGAAAGATTCCGCGATTAGTTCGTAAAAATAAAATTCCTCTTCCCAAATTCCGTAATTCCCAATTTGTATTGCATGGAAAAATTCATGCGCGCAAGTTGCTTTCAAAGCGTCAATTCCTTTAGTTCGGTAGCCAATTCCAAAATCATTATCGACTACAATAAAAGTAAAATATTTTTTATGCGAAGTATCGGACTGGATATAAATATTTTGTTCCAAATCTGTGTATCCAAAAATACCGTCGGGTTGATTTACAATAAATACTTCGTAAAAATTATTTTTCGGTGGTTGCGAAAATTTATTAATCGTGCACTCGTTTTCCAAAACATAATCAAAAATGAAAGAGACTGAATCAATATAATTTTTATACGAATTTGGAATTGAATTTCCAGTAAAATCAACAAGTGAAGGTAAATTATTATTTATGTTTGTTGTATCGAAGTGAATTTTAAAAAATCCACTTTTAGATATTTTAAAAGTTTGAAGTTGAGGTTTGTCAACTATTTTAAAATTTAGATTAGCGTTTGCAGATTTTTTCTCAGTCGATGAAACTATAAAATGAGTTAAACATTTTTGGTTTGTTGATTGAGAAAATAAAAATTCAGATGATAATAAAAATATAAATGCAAACCGTTTCATTTTTTATTTTCAATTCTGATTGCCGAATTATTTTGAGTTGCGAAAATTATATTTTCTTGGATTAAATTATCCGTTTGATTAAACCAAAGAGTGTACATATTTGAGCCATTAAATAAAATAATTTCCTTTTGCGAGTCTTTATTTAAATCACAAAAAAAGAATTTATCGTAATCAAAAGGAATTGAAAACGAAAAATAATCGAACGAATCATTTCCGTTTTGCATATTAATAAAATTGATTTCATTTTTTTTCGTGGAAACAAGTAAATATTTTTTTAATGTATTTTGCGAAGTCGCAGTATCAACAAAATTTATCTCTTCATCTAAAGTAAAACTGATATTTTGTTTTGCGCTTCCAATATTATTGGTTAAAAATAAATCAATTTTATTTTTATTGGAAACTAAATAATCGGTGAAATTATCTGAGTTGGCGTGGAAATAAAATATTTTCGATTCTTCATCTTTTAACGAAACAACATCGTAGACATAAAATTGCAAATCACCCATTCCGAAATAATAAATCATTTCGTTGGTTAACCAATTTTTAATTGCTAAATCAATCTCTTTATCCGAATTTAAATACACAGGATAAATTTCTTCAATTGGGATTTCGTCAAACAAAACTTCTCCTTGAGAAAATTTTCCATTCTTTTTTCCAAGTAAGATTGTAACTCCCGATGCAACTTTCCCGTACGAACATAAATCAAGAATTCCGTCTCGATTAAAATCGAAAATCTCAACTTTATCGGGATAAAAATTAACATCATAAAAAGTTGAAGTGAAATTGTTATTTTTATTATTTAACAAAACTTCAATTTTATTTAAAGAGTGATGAACTAAAATTATATCATCAAGTGAGTCGCGATTTACATCGGAAGATTTTATTGAAGTGATTGTGCCGCTTTTTTTAATTTCTTTAAAATTAAAATATCCTCCAATACTATCTGCCTCGTTAAGCCAAAGTGTATTTGTTTTCGAATCAAGCGAAACGAAATCCAAATTTTTATCATTGTTGGAATTTAAAAATAAAATAATTTCGGGAGTGAAAGATAATTTAAATTCAGAAACTGAAACTGAATTAAAAGACGAATCGGTTTGACTTCGAGAATATGAATAAAAAATCAGACTTGCAGTAAATAATTTTGAAGCAATGTTTTTATTCCAAAAACATAAAATATATTTCCAACAAAATTCAATTTTCATTTATTTCTGTTTTACATATAAAGATCGGCGACGAAGTCTTTCTTCTCTTCGTAAAAGTGCGTTTTCAAATCTTCGCTCATCATCTTTTGTTTCAGTTTTAATCGGAAAAATTTCAATCGGTTTTCCATTTTCATCAACAGCAACAAAAGTTAAATATGCAGTGTTGGAATGTTTTTTAATTCCTGTTAATGGATTTTCTGTAATTACTTTTACACCAATCTCAAGCGAAGTTTTAAAAACTCTGTTGACCGAAGCCATCAATAAAATTACTTCGCCAAGTTTAATTGGATTTAAAAAAACCAATTCGTCAAGCGATGCTGTAACGCAAACATGTTGAGTGTGTCGTTGTGCCGCAATTGCCGCCGCTAAATCAATCCAATGCATTAATTGTCCGCCAAGTAAATTGCCAAGCAGATTTGTATCGTTTGGCAAAACAAGTTGCGTCATCGATACTTGCGAAGCGCTAACTGGTTTTTCGTTCATAATTATTTTACATCCTTCTTTAAATTAAAAATTGTTTCGGTGTAATCGTTTGCTTCGGTTCCATATTTTGAGTTTGGATATTTTTCTTTGAAATATGAAACTTCTCGTTCAGCATTTTCAAACTGTTTTCTTTTGATGAGAATTTTTATTTTTTTGATTTGTGAAAGTTCAGCGATTTCGCTATCTGGGAATTTATCGAGAACTAAATTGTAATAAATCGTTGCGGCTTTATTAAATCCCATGACTGAATATATTTCTGCACTTTCATATATTTTTTTTGCGAGTTTATTATTCAATTCTAAAATATGATTTTCTGCCAACCGAGAATTTGAGTCAGCCGTTGCAGTTTCTAAAAATAATTGGAAATTATCAATTGCTTGCAAAGTATATTTTTGATCCAAACTCGATTTTGGCGAAATAAAAAAATATGAAAGCGCTTTTTTATATTTTGCATTATTTGCAAAATTGCTTGTCGGCATGTTCATAATTAACTGGTCATATTCGCCTGATGCAAGCAGATATTCCTCTCTAAAAAATCTACACTCTGCAATCATAAATTGAACTGAATCGGCAAAACTACTTGCCGGATATTGAATCCGCAGAATTTTTAATTCTTCAATCGCTTCTAAATATTTTTCTTCTTTAATAAAATTATTTACGAGAAGTAATTTCTCCTCGGCTGATTGTTCGATGACCTCTTCAGTATTTGAACATCCTACTAAAGTAATTATAAAAAATAAATATATGTGTTTACGCATTAACTTCTTTTTGTGAATAATAAATATGAAAATAAAATTATCAAAAGTGATGACAAAATAATTAACTGAAAATCGCTTCCGTCACTACTTTCAACCGGAATTACAAATGTTGAATCGTTTAAAGCATTAGAACTTTTTGTTGAAATTAAAGTTGTATCAACTTCAATTATATTTTGAGTCGTTAATTTATCAACAAAAATAAATATTGAAAATAAAATTTTCTTAACCGTAAATTCCTCTAATTTTTAATGTCTTTGCAACTTTATCAATTGCAACTATATATGCTCCAATTCTTAATGGTTGATTATATTTTTTCGAAACATCAAAAACCAAACTAAAAGATTCTTTCATCATTCTTTCAAGTCGTGTGTTTACTCTGTTAAGCGTCCAAGCAAATCCAAGTCTGTTCTGTACCCATTCGAAATAAGAAACCGTTACTCCTCCAGCATTTGCTAAAATGTCTGGAATTACTAAAATTCCTTTATCATTTAAAATCGGATCGGCAGATGACATTGTTGGACCATTTGCACCTTCGCTAATTATTTTTGCTTTTATTTTACCAGCGTTATCCTCGGTGATTTGATCCTCTTTTGCCGCAGGAACTAAAACATCGCATTCCAATTCCAATAATTCTTCCTGCGTAATATTTTCTGTTTCAGGAAATCCTTCGAGCGATTTATTATTTTTTACCCATTCCATCGCCGCTTCGATATTAATTCCATTTTTATTGTAATGCCCACCAGAAATATCACTGATTGCAATAATTGTGCAACCTTGTTCTTTTAAAAGTTGCGCACTTATCGATCCAACATTTCCAAATCCTTGAACAACAATTTTTGAATTTTGAATCGGAATTCCGAGTTGTTGCATTGCGCTCAAAGTTACAATCATTACTCCACGACCTGTTGCTTCTCTTCGTCCAAGTGAACCACCAAGAATTAATGGCTTGCCAGTTACAACAGCATTTTCTGTTCGTCTAACATGCATTGAATATGTATCCATTATCCAAGCCATAGTTTGTTCGTTTGTTCCCATATCTGGTGCGGGAATATCATTTTCCGGTCCAAAAACATCTAAAAGATTTGCAGTGTAACGGCGAGTTATTTTTTCCAATTCAATCATTGTTAATTTTGTTGGATCACATTTTACCGCACCTTTTGCTCCACCAAATGGTAATCCCAAAACTGCGCATTTCCATGTCATCCAAGCGGCAAGCGCTTTTACTTCTTCGATGTCAACATCGGGAGCAAATCTTACTCCGCCTTTTGATGGACCAAGAATATTATTATGAATAACTCTGTAACCCTCGAAGACTTCTACTTTTCCACTATCCATTTGAATTGGAATAGAGATTATATGTTGGCTTTGTGGCGTTTTTAAATATTCGTAAACTCCTTCTTCAAGTTCCAACAACTCGGCGGCAATATCAAATCTTGCCATCATTGATTGAAAAGGATTTTCTTTATTGATAATTGGTGCAGGCTCTTTATATCTATAATCATGTTTATAATGCATTTTAACCTCCAGAATTTTTAATTATTTGAGATATTAATCTTTGAGTTAAGTTAAGTGAATCATCTAAAAAATGACGCGAATTTCTTCTTCCTTTTCTAATTACATTGTCGTCGATTTCTGCGAAAATCAATTCTTCATTCATAAAACTTGCTTTGGCTACAACTTCGCCAAATGGATTTATTACTTGCGAACCACCACTAAATTGAACTCCATCTTCAACACCGACACGATTTATGTAAATTGAATATAAACTTAAAAGTCTTGAAAATGTTTTTTGATGCTCCTGATTTATTTTATCCAAATTTTCCAAATTATGATTTGTTCCAATTCTCATCGGGCTTGCAGTCAACGAAAAAATCGTTTTTGCGCCTTGATGTGCAAGCAAGTACGGCAAATTAATATGCCAAGCGTCTTCGCAAATTAAAACTCCAATTTTTCCCAAATTTTTATTTTGCTGAACATGTAAATTTTTTCCAGCAGAAAAATGTCTTCCCTCTTCAAACATTCCATAAGTTGGAAGATATATTTTTCTATGAATTGATTTTACATTTCCATTTTCAAAATAAAATGCAGAATTGTAAAGTCCAAATTCATCGGATTCTTCAACCGAGCCTAAAAGAATTGAAATCTTTTCACTCGCTTTTTTAATAGGATTTAAAATTTTTGAATCATTTAAATTTATTGCAACTTCGCCAACCAAATCTTTTATTGAATAACCAGACAAACTTAACTCGGGGAAAACAATTAATTTTGCTTTTTTAGAAATCGCCTCTTTAATAAATTTTAAATGATGAGAAACATTTTTTTCAACATCACCTAAAACCGAATCAATTTGCGCTAAAGCGATTTTAGTTTTCATCAACTTATAATAACTTCATTTGATAATTCGTTTTTGTCATCATGCTTAATCGGAAATTCTTTTATTAAAACAATTCCAACTTCATTTACAAAATCGCAAATCCCTTTGCAAAATTCATTATGCAAAAATCTTTCCGATAAAGTTTGCGAAATTACATCCCAATAAAAAGGTGCAACTTTATTTTGAATTCCTTCATCGGCAATAATTTCAAATTTCTTTTCTTTCACCAAAATATAAATCATCACTCCAGTTTTATCTTTTGTTTCATTCATCTTCAATTTGTAAAATTCTTTGAAAGCTAAATCTCTTATTTTTTTTCTCTTCTCAAAAAACGAAAGACGCTTTTTTACTACTACTCGAATTTCGCCAGATGTTTGTTTTTCAACTTCAGAAATTGTTGAAGATATTTTACTTAATTCTTCTTTCGATAAAATTTGTTTCATTAATCTACCAACTTCCACTTGAACCTCCTCCACCAAATCCTCCACCGCCAGATGACCACGAACTTCCTCCACCGCCGAATCCACCGCCACCAAATCCTCCAATAAATGGTCCACCGAAATGTCTTCTTCTAACTCCATGCGAACCAATTTGGTATCGCGAAGTTGAAAACATTGGGAAAATAAAAAACATTATAATAAGTAAAATCAAATAGAAATTAGAATTTTTAGATGATTTCTTTTTGTCATTTTTATATTCGCCTTTACTTGCCTTGATTAAATAATCAACACCACTATTTAATCCAGCAAAATATTTTTGCGATTTAAATTCAGGATTAATTATTTGTCTTATTATTTGATTTGTAAGCGCATCGGGAATTATTCCTTCCATTCCGTAACCAGTTTCAATTCTGATTTTTCTTTCACTTATCGAAACTAAAATTAAAATACCACTATTTTTTTCTTTATTGCCAAATGGATTTATTTTTACAAATCTCTGAGAAAAATCAGCGTCTTCTTCGCCATTTAAAGATTGATAAATTGCAATTCCAATTTGTATTGATGTTGAGTCTTCAAAAGTTTTTACTTTTTGGTTTAAGTATTCAACTTCATCATTTGATAAAACATTTGCAAAATCATTTACTGGCTGATTAACTTTTGGTATTTCAATTAATCCTTGCGAAAAAGAAATTGAATAAAAGAAAATTATACAAATTAAAATATTTTTCAATTTAAAATTTAACTTCTGGGGCAACTTCTGCTCCTTTTTCTGCTTCAAAATATGGTCGTTTAGAAAAACTTCCAAAACCTGCAATTAAATTTGTTGGGAAAGTTTTTATTTTAGCATTAAAACTTTGCACCGCGCTATTAAAATATTTTCTCTCAACTGCAATTCTATTTTCACTTCCTTCTAATTGAGCTTGAAGTTGTAAAAAATTTTCATTCGCTTTTAAGTTCGGATAATTCTCGCTTACTGCTAATAATCTTCCCAAAGATGAAGACAAATCACCTTGCGCTTTTTGAAAATTTTGAAATGCAACTGGGTCTTTTAAAGCATCAGCCGAAAGTGTAACCGATGTTGCTTTTGCTCTGGCGTTAACTACCATTTCAAAAGTTTCGCTTTCGTGTTTTGCGTAACCTTTAACTGTTTCAACTAAGTTCGGAATTAAATCTGCTCTTCGTTGATAAACATTTTCAACTTGCGCCCACGAACCATTTATTGCTTCATCCATTCTAACTAAAGAATTGTATGCGCCAACTACATACATAAACATCAAAACAACAAAACCAACAATCGACAAAATTATTATTAAACTTTTTTTCATTTTTTTTCCTTTTTAATTTTTTAATAGTGACCGTGAAATTACAATTTTTTGAATCTCCGAAGTACCTTCATAAATTTCTGTTATTTTTGCATCGCGTAAAAATCTTTCAACTTTGTACTCTCTAATATAACCATAACCTCCGTGAATTTGAATAGCCTCGAGCGCAGAATCTACTGCAACTTTTGATGTGAAAAGTTTTGCCATCGCCGCTTCTTTTGCGTAAGGTAGATGTTTATCTTTTAACGATGCCGCTTGCAAAATTAAAAGTCGTGACGCTTCGATTTTTGTTGCCATTTCAGCAATTTTAAATTGAATCGCTTGCAATTCGGCAATTGGTTTATCAAACGCTTTTCTTTCTTTCGCATATTTTATCGATGCTTCAAGCGATGCTTGCGCGATTCCGAGTGCCTGCGATGCAATTCCGATTCGTCCACCATCTAAAGTTTTCATCGCAAATTTAAATCCAAAACTTTCATCGCCAATTAAATTTTCTTTCGGAATTTTTACATCTTGAAATAATAAACTTACAGTATCGCTACTTCTAATTCCTAATTTTCTCTCTTTTTTCCCGACAGTAAAACCGGCGTAACTTTTTTCAACAATAAACGCGCCAATTCCTTTTGCACCTTTTGATGGATCAATCGAAGCCATCACAATTACATAATCGCAAGCGCTTCCACTTGTAATCCAATTTTTAATTCCGTTTAAAATATAAAAGTCGCCATCTTTTTTTGCTGTCGTTCTTTGATTCGTAGCATCGCTTCCCGCCTCTGGTTCGGATAAAGCAAATGCGCCAAGTTTTTTTCCGCTTGCTAAATCTTTTAAATATTTTTCTTTTTGATATTCACTTCCAAATTCACTTAGTCCGTAACAAACAAGCGAATTATTTACCGACATAATTACTCCAAGCGATGCATCAACTTTTGAAATCTCTTCCATCGCAATTGTATAACTGATTGTGTCAAGTCCTGCGCCACCGTAATTTTCAGGAACCATCATTCCCATAAATCCAAGTTCGCCAAGTTTTTTTACTGCATCAGTTGGAAAAATTTCTTTTTCATCTCGTTCATCAGCGCTTTCGGCAAGTTCATTGTTTGCAAATTCTCTTGCAGTCTCGCGAATCATTTTATGTGTTTCGTTAAATTCAATATTCATATTTTTATTTTAATATTTGTAAAATCCTTTTCCAGTTTTTTTACCAAGTTCACCAGACGCAACCATTTTTTTCAAAAGTGGACAAGGACGATATTTATCATCACCAAGTCCATCGTGCAAAACATTTAAAATCGAAAGGCAAACATCAAGCCCAATAAAATCTGCAAGTTGCAATGGTCCCATCGGATGATTCATTCCAAGTTTCATCACTGTGTCAATCGCTTCGGGCGTTGCAACATTTTCCATCACGCAAAAAAATGCTTCGTTAAGCATTGGCAATAAAATTCTGTTTGAAACAAAACCGGGATAATCATTTACTTCGACAGGAATTTTTTCAATCTGTTTTGAAAGAGAAATAATTTTTTCAGTTGTTTCGTCGCTGGTTTGATGAGCACGAATTACTTCGACAAGTTTCATCAGCGGAACGGGATTCATAAAATGCATTCCGATGACTTTCTCCGCGCGAGTGGTTTGCGATGCAATTTCGGTTAATGAAATTGATGAAGTATTTGAAGCTAAAATTGAATTTTTCGGAGCGAATTCATCAATTTTTTTAAAAAGCAAAAATTTGATTTCCTTGTTTTCAGTTGCCGCTTCAATTACTAAATCGGAATTTTCTACAGCGATTTTTAAATCGGTCGAAGTTATTATTCGACTTAAAGTTTCAGATTTTTGTGACTCAGTTAAAATTCCCTTTTTAATTTGTCTATCTAAATTTGTTGAAATCAAGTTTATTGCTTTCGAAAGTAATTCTTCTTTTACATCATTTAAAAAAACATCGAAACCAAATTGCGCAAATGAGTGAGCAATTCCACTTCCCATTGTTCCCGAACCAATTACAGAAATATTTTTCATTTTATAATCTTTCAATAATTATTGCGCTTGCTTCACCGCCACCGATGCAAATTGCGGCAAGCCCAAATTTTTTATTTTTTTGCTCAAGTGCATTTAATAGTGTAACCAAAATTCTCGCACCACTTGCACCAATCGGATGACCGAGCGCCACTGCACCACCAAAAATATTTACTTTTTCATTTGAAATATTTAATTTATTTTCCGCCGCAATTGTTACAACCGAAAATGCTTCGTTGATTTCAAATAAATCAATCTCTTCAATTTTCATATTTGCTTTTAGTAAAACTTTTTCGATAGCGTCAATTGGAGCAGTTGTGAACCATTCCGGTTTTTTTGCCGACGAAGTTGAAGCAATTATTTTTGCACGAGGTTTTAAATTTAATTTTTTTGATTTTGATTCGGACATTAAAAGTAAAGCGGCGGCACCATCATTTATTTTTGATGAGTTTGCCGCAGTTACTGTTCCATCTTTTTGGAAAGCAGGTTTCAATGTTGGAATTTTATCAAAATTAGTTTTGAATGGTTCTTCATCTTCATCAATTAAAATTAATTCGCCTTTTTTCTTTTCAATTGTAATCGGTGCAATTTCATTTTTAAAAATTCCATTTTTTGTTGATGCTTGTGCTCGCTTGTAACTTTCAATCGAAAATTCATCTTGCGCTTGTCTCGGTATCGAACATTCTTTCGCACAAAGTTCTGCGGCGTTGCCCATGTGAAAATCGTTATACACATCCCACAATCCATCTTTAATCATCGAATCAATTAATTGTGTGTTTCCCATTTTGATTCCGCTACGAATTTTTTCAATTAAATATGGAGCGTTCGACATCGATTCCATTCCACCTGCAAAAATAATTTCTGCATCGGAAAGTTTAATTGATTGTTCCGCAAGCATTACAGCTTTTAATCCCGAGCCACACATTTTATTAATTGTCAGGCATTCGGTTTTGGGATTTAATCCAGAAAAAATTGCAACTTGTCGAGCAGGCGCTTGTCCAATTCCGGCTGATAAAACATTTCCGAAAATTAATTCATCAACATCATCGGGAGAAATTTTTGTTCGATTTAGAATTGACTTAACTACATGCGTACCAAGTTGAGTTGCTGAAAAAGAATTTAAAGAGCCCATAAATGAGCCGATTGGAGTTCTAAGTGCATCAACAATTACAACGGTTTCCATAATATTTTTATTTTTACAAAACTACATTGAAATTGGTCTGAAATCAATAAATATTTATTTTGAATTTTGAAACGAAATTATATTTTTTGAAGAGTGATTGAATATAGACTTTCCAAGTCTTCACTTGTCCGCCTTTGGCGGAAAACTTGGAAAGTTTTTTACCTCACCCCTGCCCCTCTCCTTAAAAAAAGGAGAGGGAATTTTTATTTGTGTTGTAAAAAAAATCTTAGTGCATCTTGGTGACTAAGTAGCAAAAAAAATAACCACCAAGACACTGGGACACAAAGTTGCCACAAAGAAAAATAAATATATTGCAATATAAAAAGATGCCGAAGGCACCTTTAGATGCCGAAGGCACCTTTAGATGCCGAAGGCATCACACATTTATAGAAATAGAATTTATAATCGTGTGCGACTCCAACGGAGTCGTACATCAAAACCAAAATTATTTGTTATAAATGTTTCATCCCTTCGGGATGAAGAAAGGATTGAATGAGAATAAATAACCCCAACATTTATGTTAGGGAGATAAACTAAAAATCACTCTTGACTTTAGTCATGAAAAAAATAAGTTAGGACTAAAGTCCGAGAGAGTGTGTGTGGAGACTTTTCCCCAGACTAAAGTCTGGGGTTATTTATTTTTTCATTTCTATGGTGACTGAGTAATTCGCTTTAGCGAATGTATCGAAGTCACTTTGAAATTGTCATTCCCGCGAAAGTCGCAGACTCGACTCGGTGAGCGAGAATCTATGTTGTATCAGTTTACCTATTCGTGGATTCCCGATATGGCGCCAAAAGCGCTCACATTCGGGAATGACATTATTTTTTGATATAATAAAAAATCCCACTTCTCTTTTTGATTAAGTGGGATTGATAATTGATTATTGCTAATTGTCCCGAAGGGATGCCTTTGGCATTAACTGATAACTGTTTAACTGTTCATCGATTTTAAAAATTCTTTATTAGATTTTGTTCCTCGCATTTTATCTAATAAAAATTCCATTGCTTCGGTGGTTGAAAATTCACTTAAAAGTTTTCTCAATACCCAAACACGACTTAATTCATCTTCTTCCATTAAGAGTTCTTCTTTTCTTGTGCCAGAACGATTAACATCGTAACAAGGAAAAATTCTTTTATCGGCAAGCTTTCTATCGAGAATAATTTCCATATTCCCAGTCCCTTTAAATTCTTCAAAAATAACTTCATCCATTCTCGAACCAGTATCAACAAGTGCAGTTGCGATAATTGTTAAACTTCCACCCTCTTCAACATTTCTTGCGGCGCCTAAAAATCTTTTTGGTCGTTGAAGTGCATTTGCATCAACACCGCCAGAAAGAATTTTTCCCGAGTGCGGAGTAACTGTGTTATGCGCTCTCGCAAGTCGTGTAATACTATCAAGCAAAATAACAACATCATGTTTTGATTCAACTAATCTTTTTGCTTTTTCCAAAACCATTTCTGCTACTTGAACATGCCTTTCGGGCGGTTCATCAAAAGTAGAAGCAATAACTTCAGCGCTAACAGTTCGCTCCATATCGGTAACTTCTTCGGGGCGTTCATCGATTAAAAGAATAATTAAAGTTATTTCGGGATGATTTCGAATAATACTATTTGCAATTTTTTGAAGCAGAATTGTTTTACCAGCTTTCGGCGGAGAAACAATCATTCCTCTTTGTCCTTTTCCGATTGGCGAAAGTAAATCCATAACTCTCATCGAGTAATCGCCGGGAGCAGATTCAAGTTTAATTCTTTTATTTGCGTAAAGTGGAGTTAAGTTATCAAACAGAACGCGATCTTTTATTTTTTCTGGCTCATCATTATTTACAGAAGTTACGCGAAGAAGCGCAAAAAATCTTTCACCCTCTTTTGGTGGACGAACTTGTCCGCTAACTGTGTCGCCAGTTCGAAGTGCAAATCTTTTTATTTGAGAAGGCGAAACATAAATATCATCGGGCGAAGGAAGGTAGTTGTAATTTCCACTTCGCAAAAATCCGTAACCGTCGGGCAATGTTTCAAGAATTCCTTTGCTGATTGCAATTCCTTCTTGCACAGATTTTGTTTCGATGATTTTAAAAATTAATTCCTGCTTGCGTAAATCGGCATAGTTTGCAATGCCAAGCTCGATTGCGATTTTATGTAAATCGAGAATTTTTGTTGTTTTTAGTTCAGAGAAATCCATTGTCATGGAAGAGTCCTTTTTTTATTTGTTATGAAAAAAATAATTATTTAAATTTTTGATTTGAAATATTTCGGAGTATTAACGATTTGTGTTTCTAATTGTTATGCAACTTAAAGTTAATTTGGTTTCGTGTCAAGTCTTTTTTAAAAATTTTTAAAAATTCTCCAACGACATAATGAGAACCAGTCACAAGTAAAAAATCGGTTGGAGATAATTTTTCGAGTAATTCGGCGCCAAAAATATCAATTGGTTTGTTTGGATTAATTATTTTTTTGTTGTTTTGAAATCCAAAAGGTAAATCGAAATAATTTAACGCTCTATCAATATTTGGATGAACAAAATAAATTTCATTTGAAATTTTGAGTAAATCCTTCAGCATTGGCTTAAAATTTTTATCCTTCATTACGCCAAATATTATTTTGATTTTGGATTTACTTTCTTTTTTAATTTGTATGACCAAATTTTTTATAGCATTTGGGTTATGCGCAACATCGCAAAATATTTTTGGTGAATTGGAAATTTGTTCGTAACGGGCGTGAAGATGCGTGTTGATTAAAACATTTTCAATTCCTAGTTTGATTTCGGAATCGGAAATCTCAGCAAGATTATTTTGCCGTAATATATTTATTGTAGCCAATGCAGTTTTTAAATTTTCCGTTTGATGCTTCCCAATTAATTTACTTTTGTAATTTTTAGTTTCAATGTTATCGGAAAGAATTAATTTAGAATTTTTATTTTTAGCAATTTTACTTAATTCATCTAAAATAACTTTAGAATTTCTTGATACAACAACGGGGATTTTATTTTTTATTATTCCCCCTTTTTCAAAAGCAATTTGCTTTAAATTATTTCCAAGAATTTCTGTATGGTCTTTATCTATTTTTGTAATTACAGAAACAATTGGGTTCACAATATTTGTTGCATCAAGTCTTCCGCCGAGACCGGTTTCAATTACAGCGAAATCTATTTTTTTATCAGAAAAATATTTAAAACAAATTGCAGTAGTAACTTCAAAAAAAGTATAATCCGATTTATTTATTTTAGATTTTAATTTATTAGTTAATTTCGACAAATTTTTGTTTGAAATTTCTTTTCCATTTATTTTTATTCGTTCGTTAAATCTAACCAAATGCGGAGAGGAATAAATCCCAACATTAAAACCTGCCTCCATCAAAACAGATGCAATTAGCGCAGTCGTGCTTCCTTTTCCATTTGTGCCAGCAATGTGAATTGACCTGAAATTATTTTGCGGATTTTTAAAATATTTTAAAAGTTCAAAAGTATTTTCCAAACCAAATTTCATTCCTCGAGATTCTATCGAGTAGAGATATTTAATAGTTGAGTTGATTGACATTAATTTTTACAGCCAAGTTTTTAAAACTGAAGCAGAATGATCGGCACTGAGCGAACCAATTAAATTATTAAAGTCATCGATTTTTTGATTTTCGCAAAAATCAGAAATGCCTTTGAGAATAAATTCGCCAGTTGCGGGATTTAAATAATTTGCAGTTCCGATTTGAATTGCGGTTGCGCCGACAATAAAAAATTCAATCGCATCTTCCCACGAAGCGATTCCGCCAATTCCAATAACCGGAATTTTTACAGCGCGAACGCATTCGTAAACTTTTGCAAGCGCAAGTGGTTTAATTGCAGGACCTGATAAACCGCCCGTAACTGTTGAGAGTTTTGGGGTTCGCTTATAAATATTTACAGCCATTCCGACAAAAGTATTTACAACCGAAATTGCATCGGCGCCTTCGTTTTCGGCAATTTTTGCAAACTCGGAAATGTGAGTAACATTTGGAGTTAATTTTAAAATTATTGGTTTTGATGTTTTTTTTCTCACTTCGCGAGAAATTATTTCAAACGATTTTAAATTTGTTCCGAAACTTAGTCCACCCTCTTTTACATTTGGACAGGAAAGATTTATTTCGAAAGCCGCAATTTCATCAAAAGGATTTAATTTTTCTAAAACTGTACAATATTCTTCAACACTACTTGCGGCGATGTTTGCAATAATTTTAGTTTTAAGATTTTTAAAGTTTGGAATTTTTTCTGAAATATATTTTTCAACTCCAATATTTGCCAAGCCGATTGAGTTCAACATTCCGCAAGAGGTTTCAGTAATTCGCGGTGGCGGATTTCCATCTCTTGGTTTTAGCGAAAGAGATTTTGTAACAATCGCACCAAGTTTATTTACATCAACTAAATCCGAAACTTCATCGCCGTAGCCAAAAGTACCCGATGCGACAAAAATTCTATTTGCAAAATTTACATCGCGAAGTTTGAATGATTCGTTTTTAATCATAATTTTATTTTGGAAGTTTCAATAACTGGACCTTCTTTACAAACTAAATGATATTTTTTATTTGAATCGTTAAACTCAATTGGGCAACCTTGGCAAAGTCCAATTCCGCAAGCCATTTCACATTCCCACGAAGCAAAACATTTTATATTATTTTGATTTGCAAAATTTGCAATTGCTTTTAGCATCGGAGTTGGTCCGCAGGCGTAAATTACATCAGGCGTAATATTTTTTTCTGAAATTATTTTTTTCGCCAAGTCAACAACATTTCCGTGAAAACCTTCTGTGCCATCATCGGTTGCAACTGAAAAATTAAATAAATCTTTTCTGATTATTTGATTTGAAGTTCGCGCACCTAAAATTGTAAAAATATTTGTTTTGTCTTTTAAAAATTTTGATAAAAAAGGAAGTGGCGCAATTCCAAGTCCGCCACCAATTAAAAATGCAGTTTTGGTATTCTCCTCATATTTAAAGCCATTTCCAAGTGGACCGATAACATCAAGTTCGTCATTTATATTTTTATGAATTAATTTTTTCGTTCCCTGCCCAATTGCATTGAAAATTATTTTTACAGAATCTTCATCTATATTAGAGATGCTAAATGGTCTTCGTAAAAATGGCTGATACGAATTATCAACTCTGATATTTAAAAATTGCCCCGGCTTGGAATTTTTAGAAATATATTTTGATGCAAATGTTAATTCAAAAATTCCAGATTGGAACTCTTCAATTTTTTGGATTTTAACAAATTCCTGTTTCATTAATCTTCTATTGGTTTTTTAATTGTTTCATTTGAATTGTTCGGTATAACATCATCTTCTTTTTTTATTTTCAAATTAGTCTGTTTTAAACTATCAATTTTTGGTTTTGCAATAACTGAAACAGAATCTGATTTGAATAAATATTTATTTGTTTTAATTGCAAACTCGGATAACGGATATTTTTCAGAAAGTATTTTATAATTTTCCAAAGCCAAATCGTTTTTCTTCAAATGTTTTTGATAAAGATAAGCTTGCGAAAAATATATTTTTGGTATAATTGGGTCGTTTGGATATTTTGAAATAATATTTTTCAAAATAACATTTGCGCTATCATATTTATTTTTCGATAAATAAGTTTCGTACTTGTAAAATAATTTTTGTGCTTCGGAGGTTTCATCAATCTTTGAGATTTTCAAAAACTCACGAGCTTTATCTGCATAAACTGAAGCAGAATAATTATTGATTAAAATTTTGTAAAGAGAATCGGATTTCGTTAAAGTCGTATCTTCAACTCTGTAAATATCAGCTAGCGAAAATATTATTTTAGATTTTTCTTCATCGGTAGTTGCATTCTTTAATGAAATCGAATAATAAACTTTTGCTGAATCAAAATCAGATTCATCTAAATGAAAAAAGTTTGCCAAATCATAAATTGTTTTGTTTATCATAAATCTTAACGAATCGTTTGCGCGATGAAGTTTAATTTTCAAAACAATCTTTTGCGCAGATACGAGCGAATCATTTTTTAAAATCAGTGATAGATAATTATTTTTCTCTTTCATTAACCTCGAATAAGTAAAAAGATATTTATATTTTTTTATTGCATCTATTGTAAAGTCGTTTAAAACTGCGGCAGTTTTGACTTTTTCGTAAAACAAAATTGCTGTATCAATTTTATTTTCAATCTTAAAATATATTTCGCCCGAATAATATTTTCCCTCATTCGCTTGCGGTGAAGTTGCAAAACTTGTATCGAGCATTTTAAAATAACTTTTTGCGTTTTCAAAATTTTTTGCTTTGAAATAAATTTTTCCGATTGTTAAATATAAATCGGGAATGAAAGTTTTATTTTTATCAAGCTCAATTAGTTCATTTAGTTCACTTATCGATTTTTTATAATCCTCATTTATGCGATAATAATTTGTCAGATACAAAATTTTTTGCGAGTAGTCGTCAGCTGTTTCAGAGGCGAGAAGAAATGTGGAAACAGAATTCGGAATTTCATTTGCATTTTCATAACACTTTGCAATTAAAAAATAAGCAAAACTTTTATAGAATTTATTGCTACTAAATTTTACAATTTTATTTAAAGCAAGTTGGCAATCTTGAAATTTATTTCTTTTAAAGTATAAGTCGTTTGTAATTAAAATTAATTCAGAATTGAAATCTTTATTTTCTAAATATATTTCTTCATTAATAATATTTTCAAAACTTTCAGTGGCTTTAACAAAATCTTTTTGTTCGATTAATATTTTTATTTGTAAAATATTTATTTCGTGAGCAATTTCACTATTCGGGTATCTTTCTAAAATCTCATTACATTTTTTTTGTGCCTTACTAATATCTCCAAGCAGAAAAGTTGATTTGCCAATCAAAACTAACGCATCGCTAACAAATGCAGAATTTGGATAATAAGTTAAAAACTTAGATGCTTTCTCGATTGATTTTTGAAATTTATCTTTTGATGCGGAAGAGAGCGAACTTATCGAAAAAGATTTATTTTGTTTGATTGCATCTTCTCTTATTTTTATCACTTCTAAATTTGCAGAATTGTACAATTCTCTCGCGTTGTAAAAAGTATTGAAGTACGAAACAAACGAAGTGTAATAAAAATTTATTTTTTCATTTACAGCGTTTGGCAAATAACTGCAACCAATTATTGAAATAGAAAAAACAAGAGCGAATAATTTTATTTTATTTTTACAAATCACCATTTTGCGGACGAATAACTACTTCCTCGATATGTGAATTATTACTTTGATTTACAAGCGTAAATACAACTTCAGCTACACTTTTAGGTTTTAAGATTGAGGATTTTAATTTTTTAATATCTTTTTTTGACCACATTTCAGTTTCAACAGTTCCGGGCAAAACATCAATGACTCTAATTCCAAATCCTCTAACCTCTTCTCTTATACATTTTGTCATCGCATGCGCTCCCGCCTTTGAAGCAGAATATACGGAGGAATTTTTAAAAGTTTTAATTGCCGCAACCGAATGAATGTTTACACAAATTCCAAAATTATTTTTTATCATTTTTGGCAAAACAATTTTTAAAGTTGAAAAATATCCTTTTAAATTTGTAGAGATGATTTCCTCGAATTCACTAATTGATGTATCAGTAAATTTTTTGAAGTAAGTTACCGCCGCATTGTTGACTAAAACTTCCGGCGATCCAAATTTTTTTAAAATATATTTATAATTTATTTTGACAGATTCAAAATCTCTCACATCCATTTTCAAAGAAAAACATTCTCCCCCTTTTTTATTTATTTCTGTGGCAACTTTTTTTAATTTCTCAATTCTTCTTCCACTAATAATAACCAAGTAAGAATTTTTTGCAAACTCTTTTGCAATTGCCTCACCGATTCCACTTCCGCCACCAGTAATCCAAACTATTTTTTTAATCTTCATTTTATTTTGTGTAGCTGTGAGAAATTAAAGTTAAAAATTCTTTGCGAGTTGCTTCTTTGCTTCTAAATTGCCCAAGCATTTGACTGGTTGTCGCTTTCGAATTTTGTTTTTCAACTCCGCGCATCATCATACATAAATGGCTTGCTTCACAAACAACTCCAACTCCGAGTGGCTTTAAAATTTTTTGCAAAGTTTTTGCAACCTCACGAGTTAATCTTTCTTGCACTTGCAATCGGCGGGAAAAATATTCTACAATTCTTGGAATTTTACTTAGTCCAATTATTTTTCCGTTTGGAATATATGCAATGTGCATTTTTCCAAAAAAAGGAAGCAAGTGATGTTCGCACATACTGTAAAATTCAATATCTTTCACAATTACCATTTCGTCATATTTTTCAGTAAACACAGCACCATTGATAATATTTTTTAAATCTTCATTATATCCTTTTGTTAAAAATCCCCAAGATTCGCTTACCCTTTTTGGAGTTTTCAGCAAACCATTTCTTTTGGGATTTTCTCCAATTAAACTGATAAGTTCAAAAGTTAATTTTTCAATATTTGATTTACTCGACATTATTCACCACGATATTCGACAAAATTTTTATCTGTTTCAAATATTTTAATTGAAAATAATTTTGCGCTTTTTTTAAAATGCGGATTAAGTTTATTCCAACAAGCAATTGCAATATTTTCTGTAGTTGGATTAATTCCTTTTAAAAAATCTACATCTAAATTTAAATTTTTGTGATCAACATATTTTAGAAAATTTTGATGCATAATTTCTTTCACTTCTTTTAAGTCAATTACATATCCTGTTTTTGGATTTACTTTTCCTTTGATTGTAATTTCTAAAATATAATTATGCCCATGTCCATTTTTATTTGAACAAGCGCCGAACAATTTCATATTTTCTTTATCAGATAAATTTGGGAGAGCAACTCTGTGAGAAGATGAAAAACTTTCTCTTCGTGAAATGAATGCAATCATCTTTTTATTTGATTCAAAACTTCTTCAACATGTCCATCAACTTTTACTTTATTAAAAATATTTTTAATAATTCCTTTTTCATTTATTATAAAAGTTGTTCGCTCAATTCCAAAATATTTTCTTCCGTACATACTTTTTTCTTTCCACACATTGTACTTTTTTAAAATATTTTTCATTTCATCGCTGAGTAAAAGAAAATTTAAATCGTATTTTTTGATAAATTTATTATGCTTGTCAATTCCATCAGCGCTAATACCAAGCACGATTGTATTTTCTTTTTTAAACGAATCAATATTATCTCTAAAATCGCACGCCTCTTTTGTGCAACCCGATGTGTCATCTTTTGGATAAAAATAAAGAACGATTTTTTTTCCGCTAAAATCTTTTAAAGAATATTTTTTTCCATCCGAAGCAATTAAATTAAACGACGGGGCTTTTGAGCCAATTTTAATCATATTTAATAAGCTTTAACTGAGGCATCAACACTTCTGTAACTATCAATTCCGCCTGTTAAATTGCGAACATTTTTATATCCGAGCGAATGTAAAAAATTCGCCGCACGCATACTTCGCACACCGTGATGACAATAAACTACAATTTCTTTTTCAAGCCCATGAGAATTTAAAATTGTAGCAATCGAGCCAAGTGGAATATTTTCCGACTTGTTAATTTTTGTAATTTCAAATTCCCACGGCTCTCGAACATCAATCAAAATTAATTTTGATTTTTTTTCTTCGAGTTGATTTTTTAATTCTTTTGAGGAAATTTGCGTTATCATAAAAGTGCGTTTTTAATTTCTTCGTACGGAGGTTCAACGCCAGGATTTTCACTAACCCATGCGTAAGAAATTATTCCCTCTTCATTGACAACAAAAACAGAACGTTTTGCCGCGGAGTAACCACTCATTCCAGCAAAATCAAAATGCAAGCCACCGTAATTTGAAATTGTTTCGCGACTGTAATCGCTCAAAACTGGATATTTAATTCCGTTTGCATCAGCCCATGCTTTATTTGCGAAATGACTATCGACTGTAATTGCAAGTACCTCGGCATTTAATTGCGAGTACGCGGCAAGTGATGATTGAAACGAGCAAACTTCTTTTGTGCAAACGCCTGTGAATGCTCCCGGTAAAAAAACTAAAACAACTTTTTTTCCTTTTAACGCGCTTAAAGATTTTTTTTCTCTATCTATATTTGTTAGTGAGAAATCTGGTGCAACTGAACCGACTGTTAATGACATAATTTTTTCCTTTATTTGTTTAAAATATTTCCGTGATGAACAAAATTAGTAAAATTTTCTTCTCTAATCAATTATTGAATTTTAAAATAATTATTTTAAGAAATATTTTTTTATATTAGCAAAAGTTTCGGAGAGGTGGCCGAGTGGTTGAAGGCGTTAGTCTCGAAAACTAAAATGGATGTAAGTCCATCGTGAGTTCGAATCTCACCCTCTCCGCAAAATTTATTAGAACGCTGATTACGCAGATTATTATGAAAAATAATGATCACTTGATAAACAAAGACAATTATAAACATTCGGAAATTACTGAAAAAATTATCAAGGCATTTTACAAAGTTTACAATACTTTAGGATACGGATTTTTAGAAAAAGTTTATGAAAATGCTTTGTTCATCGAACTAGTTTCAATGGGTTTGTTCGTTGAAAAGCAAAAACAAATAAAAGTTTTTTATGGAGCGAAAGAAGTCGGAGAATATTATGCCGATTTGATTGTTGATAAATTTGTAATTGTAGAATTAAAAGCCGCAGAATCTTTGTGCGAAGAACACGAATTTCAATTAATCAATTATCTGAAAGCAACCGAAATTGAAGTTGGCTTGCTTTTAAATTTCGGTAAAAAACCTGAGTTTAAACGCAAAGTTTTTTCAAATCAATAAAATCATTTTCAATCATAACAATCAGCGTAATCTACGTTCTATTGTTTTCCAAATAATTTCTCACAATTTAAATTTGTAGTTTCTCTTAACTCTTCTAAACTACAATTACAAATCTCGCAGATTTTTTTTGCTGTTTCAAAAATATAAATTGGCTCATTTCTTTTTCCGCGATGTGGAACTGGCGCTAAATATGGGCTGTCAGTTTCGAGCATAATATTTTTTATTCCAATATTTTTTAAAGTTTCTATTACTGGTGTATTTTTAAAAGTTACCATTCCTGTAATGGAAATTAAAAATCCAAGTGAAAATATTTTATTTGCTTCATCGGTTGATCCACCAAAACAATGAAATACTCCACGCTTACCTTTTTCTCTCCAATTCGGAAATTGTTTTATTTTTTCTTCAACAATTGAAATCGCTTCGTTCATTGAGTCGCGAGTGTGAATTATTATTGGTAAATTTTTCGTAACTGCAATGTCAATCTGTTTTTTAAAAATTTCAATCTGTTTTTCTTTCGGAGCAAAATCGTAAAAATAATCAAGACCAATTTCTCCAATCGCAATTACATTTTTATTGTCGGCAAGTTCGCTTATGATTTTTAAATCATCATCATTTACATTTGCAACTTCGTGAGGATGAATTCCGACTGCAGGAAAAATAAAATCGTAATTTTGGTTCAATTTTATTGCTTTTTTACTAGTTTCGATATTTGTTGCGGGAATAATTATTTTTTCAATTCCACCAGATTTCGCACGGAAAATTACTTCCGCTAAATCGCCAGAAAATTGTTCGTCAAATAAATGTGCGTGCGAGTCAATCATTTTTATTTCTTTCTTGAAAGTTCGATACAAATTTCTTAATTTTGTTCCATAAATGCAAAAGATAATTTTCCAAATATTTTTATTTATTTTCTCATCACACTTTTTGTTCTCGCAAGATACAACTGAAGTTTCTCAAGAAAATATATTTCCACAAACTGATTCACTCTCACTGCAAAATATTTCGCAAGACTCAACTAAAATTTCCGACTCACTCGGACTTCCAATTATTGTCAACGAAAGTAAAAATGAACTTAGTGAATTATCAAAAATAATTGATCCCGAAGGTTACAGAGGAATGCATTGGGGAATGAGTTTGAACGAAGTGAAAAGTTTTATCGTAACGCTTGATAGTACTGTGAGAGAAAATAATTTTTTCCCAATCACAAATGGATTTGAATACACAAAAAAAATTTCCGATGCGAGCGCAACAATTTCTTATCAATTTGATTATGACAGACTTTATATTATCAGAATTAAACTAAATTTAAAATCTGCAACCAAATTTAATTATTTAGAAAAATATGATGAGATGAATGATATTTTAAGTTACAAATATGGCAAGTCAACTCGCTCCGGTTACCATAAAACCGATGACACTTATTTAAGTACAATCGAAAGTGTAATTTTAGGTTTTGCAAAAAAATATACTCTTTGGGAATTCGAAAGATCAATTATTAATTTAATGCTCACTGGCAAAAATCGTCAACTTGAAATTAAAATTACTTATGGCTCAAAGCCAATAATTTATGAGATGAAAGAACGAAAAGAAATTTTAAAGTACGACGATTTTTAATCCTTCCAAATCGGCAATTCAATATAAGTTTGATTTTCTTTTGTATGATAAACTCTATGAGTTGCTTTTTGATAATCTTCCGGTTTTGCTAAATTAATATTCATAAATTTTTGCGGATTCAAATCAACAAGTGGAAACCACGAGCTTTGAATTTGAATCATTAATTTATGCCCAACTTTAAATTTGTGAAAAATATCCGTTAGTAAAAATTTTACATTTGTAATTTTATTTGGTTCAAACGGAGTTGGATTATCAAAACCAGTTTTAAATTTTCCTCTCATTACATCGCCACGAACTAACATTTGATAAGCGCCATGTGGAGATTTTGTTTTAAAATTTGAGACAGAATCATCTGGAAAAACATCAATAATTTTTACAATCCAATCTGCGTCAGTTCCAGTGGTAGAAACTTCCAAACTTACATTCATCGGTCCTGAAACAGTAAAATCATTTTCAATTACTTTTGTTTCAAAAACTAAAACATCTTGTCTTGTAGATGCGTGCCGTTGGTCATCAGTCATGTATTCGCGAGTCATCCCGATTGATATTTCGTTGATAAAAGGAACTGGTTTACTTGGATCACTAACAAATTCTGTAAATCCATTTGTATTTTCTTGATTAAAAGATAAACGATTATTATTTAACAAAAATATTTTTTCATGTTTGATATTTTTTGGCGGCCAACTTGTTAATTTATGCCACTGGTTTGCACCCGTTTCAAAAACGATTGCTTCATCATTTGGCAAAGTTCCTTTTCCTTTTAAATAATAATTAAAAAATGGTAATTGAACATTTTCCTGAAACCAAGTTGAAGTGTTCGAACCAAATGTAATATCACCGAGTTTATTTCCTTCATCTCTATTCCATTGGCCATGATACCACGGACCCATTACAATTCGATTTGTAGTCTGTGGATTTTTTTCTTCAATAGCTTTATAAGTATTTAATGCACCCCAAAGATTTTCTGCATCAAACCAACCGCCAACAATTAAAACTGCTGGTTTAATATTTTTTAAATGAGGTAAAATATTTCGTGCTTTCCAATATTCATCAAAAGTATCGTGTGGAATTATTTCATTCCAAAATTGAACGCTATCAAAAAAATATTTTTTATTTGCTTCGGCTAAACTTCCCGCATTTAAAAAGAATTTATATCCATCAACTGTACCATGATTAAAAGTATACGGACTTGATTCTTCTGGTTTCAGTCTTGGCTTACCAAAAACTGAGAAAAAATTAAACGCATGTGGATAAAAAGTTGCGCCATTATGATGAAAATCATCACCTAAAAACCAATTTGCAATTGGTGCTTGCGGACTTGTTGCAACTACCGCTGGATGCGCATCAATAGTTCCAGTTGTGGTATAAAATCCTGGATATGAAATTCCTGTTATGCCAACTTTACCATTGTTATTTTTTATATTTTTAATTAACCATTCTATAGTATCATAAGTATCAGATGATTCATCAACATCTTTTTTAGATTTTTTATTTGCGATTTGTGGACGCATATTTACAAAATCCCCTTCCGACATATATTTTCCACGAACATCTTGTACAACAAAAATATATCCTTCACGAACTTCAAACATTGATGGAGATTGTCGTAATCTATAATTTTTTCCGTATGGACTTGCACTATAAGGTGTGCGATTTAAAATTATTGGAAATTTTTGTGATTGATCTTTTGGAGAATAAACAGCAGTAAATAATTTAATTCCATCTCTCATCGAAATCATGTATTCTGTTTTATCATAATTTTGATAAAGATAAATTGAATCTTGATTTTGCGAAAATGCAAAATTCGAAATCAAAAATAATGAAATGAAAAAATATTTTACAAGATTCATAAAAGTTCCTTTATGTTGTTGAATAGTGAATTGACTGAATAATTGTAATGATGGTAAAATATTATTAATATTGCAAACATTTGGAGAGGTGCAGGAGTGGTTGAACTGGCTCGCCTGGAAAGCGTGTTGGCGCTTAAACGCCACGAGGGTTCGAATCCCTCCCTCTCCGCCAAAATAATCCACAAAAAATAATTTGGGCTAAAGCCCGAAACAATTTATTTTACAATAACCCCGACCTTAAGGTCGGGGTTATTAAAAACAGAGGAAGAAATGGACTTTAGTCCAATTTATATATTATGAATTTACCAAACGAAATAAATTATCAACCAAATTCAATTGTCAGTAAAATTTTAGCAAAAAATAATTCGGGTAATGCTACTTTATTTGCAATGGACGAAAAGGAAATAATCTCCGAGCATACTACGCCATTTTTAGCAATGATTTATTGTTTGGAAGGAAAGTTAATTGTCAACATCGATAAAAAGCCAAACCAAATTTGTAAAGAGGATTTTATTTTACTTCCTCAAAATATTTCTCATGCAGTTGAAGCAATCGAGAAAAGTAAATTTATTTTAATAATGCTAAAATAATTATTTTTTATTTTTATTGGGTAAGGAGGGATTTTGTTTACCCTTTAAAATTTTTGCATTCCGAGCGGTTATCACGCTTTCGCCTGTTTGTTTTTCTATTTCAAGCCTTGCCTTTTTTGCGGCAAATCCTCCTGCTCTGGCAACCTGTTTATTGTTTTCCAGTCCTTGCGGTTTTTTCTTTTTAGATATTTCTGTTGTTGAGGCTTCCGCAAGCATATTCAAGACCAATTCAAGATTGGTCATATTATCTCTCAAGTTTTCCTTTTTCAGTCCCTTAAACTTTTTGTAATCTCTCACGTTTCTATCTGCCCATGCTCTCGTAATCTCATCGGTTAGTATCGCATATTCTAGCCCTTCTTTCATTTCCCGCTCTTGCCACTCATCGGTTAATTCTTTGCGTACTTCAATGCTTTTTAATCGTTGATTTATCCATTCTCTTGAATAATCTTTTTGCAAGTATGTTTTCATTGCTCTCTCAAAGGCAAGTTCTGGATCTTCTGTTTCTTCTATCCGTTCATATCCAACCTTTGCCAGCCACAATTTAAAAGGTTCTGCTTTTGGAGAAGGGATTGATTGAATTACACGAAGCAAGTCTTCTGTGGAAAAAGAGTCTGTTTTTCTTTGTTTTCCGTCAGGAGCAGTCATTTTCAACTGTACGATTTTTTCGTACACTTCACTGCCCTCGTTTTTCAGCTTACTTTTCAAATCACTCCAATATCGCCTTGGAATACTAGCGTCAGTCAAAATTTCGATAACATCAATAATAGAGAAATACCAAGTTTCTTTTTTGTCATCATAGAAACGACGAACCTGCTTTTGATTAAATAAGACTATTGAATTTGATTTTTTCATAATAATTATTTGAATTAACTCATACAAACATTAACGGGAACATTCGGTTCAAGCGAAATATTTGCTTGTCCTTTTTCATTATCAAAAAAACTCCAACCTGCTTGTTCAAGTAGTTTGTTTATTTTTATTCGCGCTTTGGCCTCTTTAGAATTTGCCATAATTATTTTTTATTTTTAAATTTATCAATCAGTTTAACAGATTTATTCGCAAAATCCTCAAAATCCTTATCCGCCTTACTTGGATCTTTTAATCTATTTTTATAATAAATATCGTATTCTTTTTCTGCCAATTCTTTTGCTAATTCATGTGAAACTTTGCCGGCATCCTTCAAAATATCCTTTCTGTTAATCTGTAAAAATTCGTGAAGTCTTTCTATCCAGTCCTTCATATACATTGGGATTCTTTGTATTGCCTGCCCCTGGGCAAATACCAAATATTGCTCAATTAAATTATTTAAAACTAAAAGCTCTTGTTCATTCAAATAATTTTTTGCGACTACAACTTCTTCTTTTGTCGGCTTGTTTCCCCTAAAATTCGTCAGTCCTACATTTGATTTTTTGCTATCGGCTCTGCCGGCAATTATTTCTGCCGCAGTATTTCCGGTAATCGCGTAATGGACTTTATTTTGGACAGTCTTAAAAAAGAGAATGCTTTGCTCGTCAGTTGGATCATAATCAACGCTCGTGGCGTAAATATCGGTAATTTTTCGATAAAATCGTTTTTCGGAAGTGCGAATATCCGATATGCGACGGGTTAAATCCTCAAAATAATCAAATGGCAGATCGGGATTTTTTAATCGCTCATCGTCCAATACGAAACCTTTAACAATATACTCGCGCAAATGCGTCGTTGCCCACTGGCGAAAAGCAGTGGCAATATTGCTTTTAACGCGATAGCCGACGGAAATAATAAGGTCGAGATTATAATATTCAAGATCTCTGGAAACCTCACGCTCGCCTTCTTTTTGAACTGTCAAGTAATACTTGACAGTTGCTTCCCGCGTTAATTCCGCCTCTTCAAAGATATTATTGATGTGCAAACTTATATTTTGCTTAGTTGTCTGAAAAAGATCGGCCAGCGCATTTTGCGTAAGCCAAACAGTTTCGTTTTCAAAACGAACATCAATTTTCACTTGACCATTTTCAGCTTTATAAATAATGATTTGTGATTTTTGGTTATCTTTTTTCATAAAATTTTTGGTCACCCCAAATAAACATTTACAGGAACATAATCTTTGACATATGTTGGGACGGTTTCCCGCCAGCTATTTAATTCTGAAGATCATCAGTAAACAATAGGTGAAAAACATATTTTGTCTCAAAATCTTGGCTTTTAAATGCAAAACCAGGCTGAATATTTATCACCTCTCCCAGTGTCGTCATTTTCCAGTCCTTCGGAATTGTAGAAGTTTGATCTGCCATAATTATTTTAGATTCCTTATCTCACCCTTACCCTGTAAAACTTTAGTGTTTTTGCTGGTGATTATTTTCTTGCCCGTCTTGGATTCTATTTCACGCCTGGCATTACCAGCAATGCTTCCGCCCTCGTGCGCCACGGTCTTGTTTTCCTCCAAATTCTTTGGTTCGCGCTTTTCGGAAATTTCCGTGGTCGCGGTTTCCGCCAGCATATTCAAAACCAATTCCAGATTGGTCATATTGTCGCGCAGGTTTTCTTTCTTGAGATTTTTGTGCTTCTTGTATTCTTTGGTAGTCATCCCTGTCCACGCCTTGGTAATCTCATCCGTTAAAATGGCAAATTCAAGACCTTCTTTTACGCCTCGATTTTCCCATTCATCGGTGAGTGCTTTGCGAATTTCAATGCTTTTTAATCTTTGATTGATCCATTCGGGGCTATATCCTTTTTGCAGATAGGTTTTGAGCGCGCGATTGATAGCCAATTCCGGGTCGGCAGTTTCTTCGAGTCGCTCATAACCAACGCGAGCCAGCCAAAGCTTGAATGGCTCGGCATTTGGCGAAGGAATAGATTGGATAAGGCGGAGCATTGTCTCGGTATCGGCAGTGTCCGTAAGATAGAATTTGCCATCGGTAGATTGCATTTTCAGTTGTCCGATTTTTTCGGACAACTGACTGCCTTCTTTTTTGAGCTTGGATTTTAGATCGTTCCAATATTTTCTTGGTCTATCAGTTTGAGCTAATACTTGGATAATATCCATAACAGCAAAATGCCAAAGCTCTTTTTCCTTGTCCCAATGACGGCGGATTTGGCTTCCTTCAAAAATTGCGATTTCTTTAATTTTTGATTGTTTTTTCATAATTATTCCAAATTATAATATTCTAAACCTCTTGAAACCTCGCGCGCTCCTTTTTTTTGAACTAACAAGAATTCCTCGTTAGTTGATTTTTGATCAACTTCTTTTTCTTGATAAATATTTTTTAAATGAAGTGAAATATTATCAGTTGAGCAATCAAAAAGCTCTGCCATTTTTTTCTGAGTTAGCCAAATATTCTCTTCAGCAAACAAAACTTCGATATTCACCGAGCCGTCAGGTGATTGATAAAAAGCAATTTGATTATCTGGTAATTTTTTCATAATAATTATTTGAATTAACTCATATAAACATTAACGGGAACATTCGGTTCAAGAGAAATATTCGCTTGTCCTTTTTCATTATCAAAAAATCGCCAGCCTGCTTGTTCAAGCAGTTTGTTTATTTTTATTCGTGCCTTTGCTTCTTTAGAATTTGCCATAATTATTTTTTATTTTCTTTAACCCAACTTTTTAAATACTGTACAATTGTATTCATGGAAGTTCCGGGAATAAATAATTCTCCAACTCCAATTTTTTTTAACTCAATAATTTCTTCCCGCGGAATAATTCCACCACCGAAAACTAAAATATCAGTTGCTTTTTTTTCTTTCATCAAATTAATAATTTTCGGAAAAATAGTCATGTGCGCACCGCTCAAAGAACTGATTCCAATCGCGTCAACATCTTCCTCGATTGCCGCGTTCACAATCATCTCGGGAGTTTTGCGAAGTCCCGTATAAATAACTTCCATTCCCGCATCGCGAAGTGCGGCGGCAATTACTTTGGCTCCTCTATCGTGTCCATCAAGCCCGGCTTTTGCAATTAGTACTCTAATTTTATTTTCCATTTTCGTTTATAAATTTATTTAGTGAGATAAAAAAATTTTGCAGTGGCAAACCAACAACATTGTAATAGCATCCATTTATTTTTTTGATAAATACTGCGCCAAAATCATCTTGAATTCCATAAGCGCCAGCTTTGTCCATTGGCGAACCACTTGAAACATACAATTTAATTTCATCAGTTGTGAGTTTGCGAAATGTAACTTTAGTTTTTTCAAAACCTGTAAATGATTTTTTAGTTTTAGAATCTACAAACGCAAAACCAGTATAAACAAAATGTGAATTATTACTTAATCGATTTAACATTTTTACAGCATCATTTTTTGATTTTGGTTTGCCAAGAATTTTATCGTTTAAAACCACAATAGTATCAGCACCAATTACAATTTCATCTTTGTATGATTTTGAAACATCGATTGCTTTTTGCAATGATAAACGCAAAACATTTTCTTTTGGAGTTTCATTTTTCAAAACATTTTCAGAAATCTTGCTTGGATGAATTTTAAATTTCAAACCAATTTGATTTAATAAATATTTTCTTCGAGGAGAATTTGAAGCAAGAATAAATTTGTGGGATTGAATCATGCGAAATATTTTCGCAATCGTTTTATCGGAACATAGCTTTTAAACTACCCCAAGTTCGCTTAACGCTCGAAACATTGTGAGCAACAGTAATAATTGCCGAATAATTTATATTTCCATTTGTTTCAACAATTTTAATTCGGTACTGATACATCGTAACTGTAGTTTTAAAAGCAGATTCGTCGATGAATTGATAAAAATAATTATTTCCTTTTGTATTAATTATTGCGATAGAAATAAAATCGCCATTACCATTTGCGCGTCGTTCGATAATATAATTTTTTAGATTTGCTTCGTTGTCGGATTGCCAAGAGATGATAACATTATTTCCGTCGCTTCTTCCTTGCAGTGTGCCATCTTTTATAAAACTTGCAAAAAGATTTGCAGTGGTTATTAAAACAAAAATCAGAATCGCAAAAAATTTAATATTTGTTTTCATAATTTCTTTCAGTGCGGAAGGCGGGACTTGAACCCGCACGCCTTGTGAGCGCCACCCCCTCAAGATGGTGTGTCTGCCAATTCCACCACTTCCGCTTGAGTGAGCGTGGATGGTCTCGAACCATCGACCCTCTGCTTAAAAGGCAGATGCTCTACCGCTGAGCTACACGCTCGACATTTTTTTCATTGCCTTTTTAAAATTTAAATTACAGTTATGTTATTAATTTTTAAAATCTACAATTTCGTCGTTTTGGTTTGCAAATATACTACTGGTTTAGTTAAATGTCAATTTACTTTTAAATAAGTTTTGATTTAAAACTATTTTTTCTTGTACAAAATTCCAAATGGAATAACGATACAATATCCGAAAACAAGAAGAATCGGTGAAACAGTTAAGGATAAAAAACTATCCCACGGATTAATGCTTGAAAAATAATAACCAATCGCAATAATTATAAGGCCAAGAGAAAGAATTAAATAATTTTCTTTTGAAAAATAAAACGATTCGAATAATTTTTTCTTTTGAATTTTTTGAGACATATTTTTTTCCTTTAAAATAAATAATAAAAAGGCTCGTGTTATGGGGAACATCACGAGCCTCGACCCAATTAAATGTAACAGTTAGGGGAGGAACTGTTACAAAGGTCGACTATAATATGTAAGAATTTTGTTTCTATGTCAAGAACTTTTTTTATTCTCACAAAAATAATTCTTTACTATTTTCTAAATTGTGTTTAAGTTTGTATAGTTTCAGGATAGTAATTAACAATTCAATAAATCATTGAGGATTATAAAATGAAAAAAATAGTTTTGTTTGTTTTAGTTGCGTTTGTTTTTTCTTTTACAAATGGAAAAGAAAAAGTTATAAAATTAAATATTGATGGAATGTGTTGCGCAGATTGTGGCGACAAGATTGAAAAAAATATCAAAGGTGTAAAAGGTGTCTCCGCAGTTGATGTTGATTTTAAAACTGCAGTTGCAGTAATCACTGTTAGCGATGATGTAAAAAGTGATGAACTAATTTCAGCAGTTAAAAAAACTGATGAAAAATATTCTGCAAAATTATTTGCTGAAGCTGTAAAAAGTGATTCTAAAAAATCGGATAAAGAAGAATGCGATGAAGAACACGCCAGCAAAGATAAAAAAGAATGTAAAGATGAAGCCAAGAAAAATGGCAAGTCGGAAAAAGATTGTTGCAAAAAGAAAAAAGTATAAATTATATTTTAACTAATAAAAAAAAGGTCTGCTATGCAGACCTTTTTTATTTAATCATCATCGTGTCTAAGTTTTTCCAAAACTGAAAAATCTTCCAGCGTAGTTGTATCGCCAACTGAACTACTTCCTATTGCAATCTCTCTTAAAAGTCTTCTCATAATTTTTCCACTACGAGTTTTTGGTAATGAATCTGTAAATCTTATTTCATCTGGTTTTGCCATTGCGCCAATTTCATTTGCAACATGAATTCGCAATTCTTCTTTTAATTCGTTTGATGGTTTAAATGCACTTTCAAGCGTAACAAAAGCACAAATCGATGAACCTTTTATTTCATCTGGTTTTCCAACCACAGCCGACTCAGCAACATATTTGTGGCTAACAAGCGCGCTTTCAATTTCCATTGTTCCAAGTCGATGACCAGAAACATTTATTACATCATCAACTCTTCCCATAATCCAAAAATATCCATCTTCATCTTTTCTGGCGCCATCGCCGGTAAAATACATTCCGGGAAAATCACTCCAATAAGTTTTTTTATATCTTTCGTTGTCGCCATAAATTCCTCGCATCATCGAAGGCCAAGGTTTTTTAATTACCAAATATCCACCTTGATTTTTTTTCACGCTCTCTCCTTTTTTATTCACAACATCTGGCACGATTCCAAAAAAAGGTAAAGTTGCAGTTCCCGGTTTTGTTTCAGTAACTCCCGGAATTGGTGTAATCATAATTGAACCAGTTTCAGTTTGCCACCAAGTATCAACTATTGGGCATTTATTTTTTCCGATAATTTTATTGTACCAAATCCACGCTGCGGGATTAATTGGTTCACCAACAGTTCCAAGTAATCGCAAAGAAGACAAATCATGTTTAAGTGGCCACTCGGTTCCCCATTTTGTGAAAGCACGAATTGCTGTGGGCGCAGTATAAAAAATTGATACGCGATATTTAGAAATCATTTTCCAAAATCTATCTGGCTCAGGATGATTTGGCGCTCCTTCGTACATTACAATTGTCGCTCCATTTGCAAGAGGTCCGTAAACAACATAACTGTGTCCAGTAACCCAACCAATATCCGCAGTGCACCAAAAAACATCTTCATCTTTTATATCAAAAACATATTTTGTTGATAAATAAGTTCCGAGCAAATAACCGGCAGTTGAATGCAAAACGCCTTTTGGTTTTCCCGTTGTGCCACTTGTGTAAAGAATAAAAAGTGGATGCTCGGAATCTAATTTTTCAGCAGCGCAATTCATCGATGAATTTTCCATTTCATCGTGCCACCAACGGTCGCGAATATTATCCCACTCAACAATTGAATTTGTTCGTCTGATTACTAAAACTCTTTCGATTGTCGGAGTATCTTTTACAGCAATATCAACATTTTGTTTTAACTGAATTATTTGTCCTCGACGCCATCCACCATCGGAAGTAATAATTAATTTTGCTTTCGCGTCATTTATTCTATCAACAAGCGCAATGGAACTAAATCCGCCAAAAATCACAGAGTGAACTGCGCCAATTCTTGCGCAAGCTAAAATTGAAATTGCTAATTCAGGAATCATCGGCAAATAAACTATAACGCGGTCCCCTTTTTTAACACCAAGTTTTTTTAAAACATTTGCGCATTTAGAAACTTCTCTATGCAAATCCTGAAAAGTTAAAACTCGTTCGTCGCCCGGCTCACCTTCCCAAATTATTGCGGCTTTATTTTTTTTCCACGAGTCGAGATGTCTATCAATACAATTGTAAGTGATATTTATTTTTCCGCCAACAAACCATTTTGCAAATGGAGACTTCCAACTTAAAACTTTTTTCCATTTTTTAAACCAATGCAACTCATTTGCCATTTTTGCAAAAAACTTTTCTGGATTTTCAACCGACTCTTTGTACATTTTTTTATACAACGAAGCTGATTTTAAATTTGCTTGATTTACAAATTTTTTAGATGGTTTGAATTTTCTTTTTTCTTTTAATAATGAACTTATGTTTTGAGAAGTTTGAATTGTCATATTTTCTCCAAAAAATATTTTATAAAAATTTTTGAGTGATTAGAAAATTATACAAAAGAATTAAACTAATAATAAGCAGTAATGCTCCGAAAGATTTTGTTACATGATGAATTGTTTTTTCTGAAATTTTCATTTTAAATTTTTCAATCAATCCAATTAAAATTATAAACCATAAAACTGTTCCAATTCCTGTGCCAAAAGCAAAAGAAATGCTAACCGAAAAATCTCTACTTAATATGTGATATCCCTGCATTATGCTCGCAACTGTTAGCCAATATGGAATGTAACCGGGATTTGAAAAATATAAAAATACGCCAAGCAAGAAATGTCTTTTAATTCTGGGGGAATTATCGTTTGGGTCTTCTTTATCTTGAAATTTATTTTTTGGGATTCCAAAAATTACAGCACTTAAACCGAAAATAAAAAACAAAATAATTGCACTGATTTGTAAAATTAATTGTGCCGATTCGGATTCAACTATTGATGCAACTCCCAACATTGCGGCGCTACAATAAACTACATCCATAAATCCGGAACCAATACTTATTGCAACAGCTTGTGCAGTTTTATTTGATAAAGCACGAAGCATAATTGATATTGTAATCGGTCCGACAAAAATCGATGTCAAAAATCCAATTACAACTCCAGCCAAAAATGCAATTGATTCGTTAATCAAGTCTCAACCAAATTTTTTGAATAATAATTTTCTTTGTACAATTCTAATGTATCAATTATTTTATGAGAATCAACATAAGTCATTAATTCATTTCGCAATTTTGCATTTCCGTGAAGTCCTTTTAAATATCCAGCATAATGTTTTCGAATTTCAACAACTCCTCTTTTCAATCCTTTAATTTCTATAGACAAATTTAAATGTTCAATAAAGGTTTTTATTCTTTCATCAATATTTACTTCGCAAAGATTTTTTGTTTTGAAATAATTTTTTATCTCTCTAAAAATCCATGGATGATTTATTGCAGCTCGAGCAATCATAACGCCATCACAATTTGTTTCATCAAAAACTTTTGCGACATCAAAAACTGTGTTGAGTCCACCATTAACAACAATTGGAATTTTTACAACATTTTTTATTTTTTCGATCCAAGAATAATCTGGCACACCGCTGTGAGCTTGAGTCCGAGTTCGACAATGAAGCGTTAAAGATGCAACTCCGATATCCTCCAACATTTTTGCAACTTCAATAATTTGTATCGATTCAAAATCCCAACCCAAACGAGTTTTAACAGTAACAGGAAGTTTTGTTGCATTTACAACTTTGGAAACTACCAATTTTAATTTTTCCAAATCGCGAAGCAAACCAGCGCCAGCACCACTTCCGACAACATTTTTTACCCAACAACCTGCATTTACATCTATAATATCAGGGTTTAATTCCTCTGCAATTTTTGTTGCCGTTTCCATCGAGTTTGAATTGCCACCATAAATTTGAATTCCGAATGGTCGCTCCTCTTCCAAAAAAAACATTTTCTTTTTTGTTTTATCATTTTTTCTGGTTAATCCTTCGGCATTTACAAATTCGGTAAAAGTTAAATCAGCGCCAAGTCGTTTGCAAATTAAACGAAAAGAAATATCTGTAACTCCCTCCATCGGAGCAAGCATAAGTGGTTTATCAAAAATTAAATTTCCTATTTTCATTTTTCCATTGCTTCAATAATTGCGTCAGTAATTTCTGTAGTTGAGACAAATGAATTTGGATTTATATCGCGAGTAACTTTTTTCCCTTCGCGAAATACTTTTGCGACTGCATTTCTGATTTTATTTGCGGCGACTTCTTCACCGATGTAATCGAGCATCATCGCTCCAGCTAAAATTAGCGCAGATGGATTTGCAATATTTTTATCTGCGATGTCTGGCGCACTTCCGTGAACAGCTTCAAAGATTGCAACATTTTTACCGATGTTTGCGCCGGGAGCAAGTCCAAGTCCGCCAACAAGTCCGGAACATAAATCCGAAAGTATATCGCCAAATAAATTTGTCGTAACAATTACATCAAACTGATTTGGATTTAAAACTAATTGCATCGCCATGTTGTCGATGATGACATCATTCATTTTAATTTCTGGATATTCTTTTGCGATTTGTTGTGCGCACTCTAAAAAAAGTCCGCCAGTGAATTTCATAATATTTGCTTTGTGCACGACAGATATTTTTTTACGATTATGTTTTCGAGCGTAATCAAATGCGGCGCGAATAATTCTTTCGGAACCAAATCGAGTTACGATTCCAATTGTTTCAGCGGCACTTTTTTGTGCGTCAATGTAATGTTCGATTCCAGAATAAAATTCTTCAATATTTTCTCTAAAAACTATCAAGTCAATATTTTCGTATCGCGTAATAATTCCATTAAACGATTTTGCAGGACGAAGATTTATGTAAAGATCAAATTCTTTTCGTAACGCAACATTCACACTTCTGAAACCTTTACCGAGTTGAGTTGTGAGTGGTCCTTTTAATGCAACTTTATTTTTTTCGATTGACTGAATTGTTTGTTCTGGAATCGGATCTTTAAATTTTTCGACCGCAGTTAATCCTGCAAACTGCAAATCCCAATCGATATTTACCCCAGTAGATTCAATGACTTTAACGGCTGATGCGGTAATACTCGGTCCAATTCCATCGCCGGGAATTAATGTAATTTTCATAATAAATTTTCTTTTTTTGAAATTAAATATACAAATTTATTATTCAGACTTCTACAAAACTTTGTTGAATTGAAATTAAAAAATCGGTAAATTTGAAAAAATAATGAAGACACTAACTCACAAAATAAATATTGCAAAGAGAGAAAATATTGAGAATTCAATTTCCAGTCTTTTAATTTATGCGATAAAAAATAATTACTCATTTTCTTTTTGGCGATTGCCAAATAGCCGAGCCATTAATGGAATTTTGTGTTTCAGTAATTTTTATTTAAACGATGATTTTAAATTAGAAGAACTTCCACAAGGATTTATTTTAAGTCCGTTTGATTTAAGAACGAGCAAAATAAATTTTTCATCTGCAGATATAAATTTTAAAATTGAAAATTCTATCGAAATCTTTTCGGTTGATTTTGATATTAGCGAAATAATTTCAGTGATTCAAAATAAAACAAGTGAATCTGTTTTCGAACTTTTACCAAATCCAATAAATATTCGTTCACTCGATTATCAAAAAATAGTTGAAGATGCAGTTTTAGAAATTGAAGATGGCGATTTTCAAAAAGTTGTTTTAGCCAGAACAATTTTAGAAAAATTAAAAAATGATTTTAATCCCATTTCAGTTTTTAATTTATTGAGCGATAAATATCCTTACGCATTTGTTTCAATTAATTTTCATCCCGATTTTGGTTTATGGATGGGAGCAACACCGGAACTTTTACTGGAAACAAACTCGGATGGAATTTTAAAAACTGTCTCAATTGCTGGCACAAAAAATTATATTCCCGGAAGTGATATTATCCAAACTGAATGGCGACCGAAAGAAATTGAAGAGCAAGCATTAGTCTCTCGTTATATCGTAAATCAATTTAAAAAAATTAGAGTACGAGAGTTTATTGAAAACGGACCAACTGTTACATTAGCAGGAAATCTTTTACATTTAAAAACTGATTTTTCCGTAAACTTAAATGAAATAAATTTTTCCGATTTACCAACTACAATGTTAAAACTTTTACATCCAACACCAGCAGTTTGTGGCGAGCCAAAAAACGAATCGCTACAATTTATTTTTGAAAATGAAAATTTTAACAGAGAACTTTATGCAGGATTTTTAGGACCGATTAATTTTTCAGGTTCAACAAATATTTATGTTAATTTGCGATGTATGAAAATTTACAATCAATTTGCGCAATTATTTTCTGGCGCGGGCATCACAAAATTTTCAGAATCCGAAAGTGAATTTGAAGAAACCGAATCAAAATTTAACACACTTCTTTCGGTTTTAAATCTTAAATGAATTACAAAGGGCTTGTCGCACTAAAAGAAATCTGTTTTAAATTCAGGATTAAAAACATTGTTCACTCGCCCGGCTCTCGTTCGGCGCCGTTAATTTTAACTTTCGCTTCCGATAAAAGATTTAAAATTCATACTTTTTTAGATGAACGCTCGGCAGGTTTTGCGGCGATTGGAATTGCGCAACAAACAAAATTGCCGACAATTTTAATTTGTACATCCGGCACAGCAACTTTAAATTTTTCACCAGCAATTTGTGAAGCATTTTATAGTAATATCCCATTAATTATTTTAACTGCCGATAGACCAAAAGAATTACTAAACCAAAGAGATGGGCAAACGATTAATCAGAAAAATATTTATAAGAATTTTTCAAAAGGATTTTACGAACTTCCGATAGAAAAAGATTCGGAGAAATCTTTTTTACAACACCAAAATATAATTTTTGATGCGATTAAAATTGCTACTTCAAAACCGATGGGACCGGTACATATTAACGCACCTTTTAGAGAACCATTTTATCCTGAAAATATAAATGAATTAAAAATTAAATCTGAAATATATTTCAAGGATTTTGAAAATGTTAAAATTCCTTTTTCAAATGATAAATTTGAATTTATATTTTCATTGATTGAGAAATCGAGCAACACTTTAATTTTAGCTGGACAAAATGAATTTGATAAAGAGTTGATAAATGTTTTAAATAAACTGAGCGAAAAATTCAATTATAAATTTTTAACCGACATAACTTCAAATCTTCACGCAGTAAAAAATACAATTCAGTTTTCAGATTTATTTTTGATGAACCCCGATTTAAAATTAAATAAGATAGATTTGCTTTTATCTTTTGGTCGGTCAGTTTTATCTAAAAATTTAAAAACCTATTTAAGAAATAATAAACCGAACAAGCATTTTCATTTCGAAGAAAATAATATCAAAGTTGATACATTCAAAACTTTAACGAAACAAATCAATTTAAATCCAATAATATTTTTTCAGGAACTTCTGAATCGAAAAATAATTTCTCATTCAAATGAGAATTGGAATAAACTAAATTCAATTTCAAAAAATCGTTTAACGAATGTTATAAAAAATAATTTCACCGAACTTAGCGCAGTAGAAACTATTTTAAAATCTTTGCCAAATAATTCCAATTTGCATTTAGCAAATTCAATGGCAGTCCGATGGGCGAATTTTATCGGTTTAAAAAATAAAACTACCAAAGTTTTTTCAAATCGTGGCACTTCGGGAATTGACGGTTGCATCAGCACCGCATTCGGTCACGCAAAATCTTCAACCGAAATTAACACTATTATAATTGGTGACTTGGCTTTTCATTTTGATAAAAACGCTTATTTAACAAGCGATTTACCGAAAAATATAAGAATAATTGTTTTGAATAATTCTGGTGGCGGAATTTTTAATTTAATTTCGGGACCAAATAATATTCCAGCTCTTCAAAAATATTTTACAACTCCTCAAAAATTAACTGCAGAATTTACTGCGAAACAATTTAATTTTGAATATTTTAAAGTCAAGAACCAAAATGATTTAGATTTATCATTGAAAGGATTTTTCGCAAAATCCAAAAATGGAAAAATAATTGAAATTTTTACTTCAATGGAAAAAACAAAAACAATATTTTTAAAATTAAAAAAAGAAATGCAAAAACATTATGCCAAATAAAATCGCTTGGAAAGAAATTAAAAAATATGAAGAAATAATTTTTTCATATCACGAAGGAATTGCAAAAATTAGTATTAATCGTCCGCACAAACATAACGCATTCACTCCGCAAACTGTAAAAGAAATGATTGATGCTTTTAATTTTTGTCGCGAAGAAAATAATATCGGTGTAATAATTTTAACTGGCGAAGGAGGAAAAGCATTTTGTAGCGGTGGCGATCAATCTGTTCGTGGTAGTGGCGGTTATGTTGGCAAAGATAAAATTCCACGATTAAATGTTTTGGATTTGCAAAAAATTATTCGCTCTATTCCGAAACCAGTAATCGCAATGGTCGCTGGTTGGGCAATTGGTGGCGGACATGTTTTACATGTAGTTTGTGATTTAACAATTGCAGCTACGAATGCAAAATTCGGACAGACCGGCCCGAAAGTTGGTTCGTTCGATGGAGGATTTGGCGCTTCATATCTTGCAAGAGTTGTCGGACAAAAAAAAGCAAGAGAGATTTGGTATCTTTGCGACCAGTACAATGCAAAAGATGCACTTGAAATGGGACTTGTAAATAAAGTTGTTCCTCTTTCAAAATTAGAATCAACAACTATTAAATGGTGTAAAAAGATTTTAGAAAAATCTCCGATTGCTTTACGATTGTTGAAATCATCTTTCAATGCAGAACTTGATGGACAAAGTGGAATCCAAGAACTTGCCGGAAATGCAACACTACTTTATTATTTAAGCGAAGAAGCCAAAGAAGGAAAAGATGCATTTTTAGAAAAACGCAAACCTGATTTTTCGAAATATCCAAAATTTCCGTAATGCATAAATTTAAAATTTGGATTAACGCGGCACGACTTCGCACACTTCCGCTTTCACTTTCCTGTGTTGTAATTGGAACTTCGCTTGCGCTCAAAGAAAATATTTTTAATTCCAAAATTTTTCTCTTTTCAATTTTAACAACAATTGCACTTCAAATTTTATCAAATTTTGCAAACGACTATGGCGATTTTTCTAAAAATACCGACAACGAAAATCGCGTTGGACCAACTCGCACTTTACAAAGTGGATTGATTACCAAAGCCAAAATGAAAATTGCTATTGTAATTACAGCACTTATTTCACTTTTATTTGGTTCGATTTTAATTTTTCTTTCGATTGAAAATATTTCAAATATTTTATTTTTTTATTTTCTGGGATTTTTTGCGATTGCATCTGCACTATTTTATACGATTGGAAAAAATCCTTACGGTTACTCCGGCTTTGGCGATTTGTTTGTTTTTATTTTTTTTGGATTGATTGGAGTAATTGGAAATTATTTTTTGCAAACGAATAATTTTAAATTTGAAATTATTTTGCCAGCCATTACAATTGGTTCTTTGGCAGTTGGAGTTTTAAACTTAAACAATATGCGTGATTTTGAAAACGATAAATCTTCAAATAAAAATACAATTGTAGTTAAAATCGGTTTGAGAAATGCAAAATATTATCATCTGCTTTTAATTTGTATCTCAATTCTATCCTCTTTTTTATATTTTGCTTTTTTTCATAACACCACAAATTTATATACTATGCATATAATGTTACTTTCGTTTTTAATTCTACATTTACCAACAATTTTTCGAATCGATTCAAATAAATTAGATAGCCAATTAAAATATTTAGCTTTATTTTCGTTCGCTTATTCAATTATTTTTACTCTTCAAATAATAATTTTAAAATGATACAATTAGATTTTAAGAAATATCTTTTTCATTTTAAAAATGAAATTGGCACTTCGCGTGGAAAAATGAGAACGCGAACTTCGTGGTTTATATTTTTAAAAGAAAATGATAAAATTGGAATTGGTGAAGTTGCTCCACTTCCCGGTTTAAGTATTGAAACTGAATCAGAAGTTGAATCGGAATTAAATCGTTTAAAATTTTTAAATAGTAATTTTTCATCAACTTTACCTTCAATTATTTTTGCACTTGAAACGGCACTTCTCGATTTACAAAACGGCGGAAAAAGAATTTTATTTCATTCTCCTTTTACAAATCAAAATGTTGGCATCCCAATCAACGGACTTATTTGGATGAACGATTTTGACAAAATGAAAAGTGAGATTGATTCTAAAATTAATATTTACAAATGTATTAAAATTAAAATCGGCTCAATAAATTTTGAAGATGAAATTGAACTAATTAAATATATCAGAAATAAATCTGCTGATGTTGAAATTAGATTAGATGCAAATGGCGCTTTCGATTTTAATTCTGCAAAAGAAATCCTCAATCGTATTTCAAAATATAAAATTCATTCAATCGAGCAACCAATCGCTAAAAATCAAATTGAAAATCTAAAAGTTTTATGCGAAACTTCACCAATCCCAATTGCTCTGGATGAAGAATTAATTGGTGTGAATGATTTTGAGTCAAAATTAAAATTGATTGATTTTGTAAAACCTCATTATTTAGTATTAAAACCATCACTTTTAGGCGGTTTTAAAAGTTGCGATGAATGGATTGAGATTGCAGAAAAAAATAATGTTTCGTGGTGGATTACATCAGCTCTCGAATCGAACATCGGGCTAAATTCGATTGCCGAGTGGACTGCAACTTTGAAAAATAATTCCATTCATGGATTAGGAACTGGGGAACTTTACAAAAATAATTTTACTTCCCCACTTTCAATTAAAAATGATAAATTATTTTTTAATCCAAATAATAATTGGGACTTAACGGAATTACTAAAATGAAGTCTCTTATTTTAAATGGAAAATATTATTCGCCGTTTGAATTAAAAGAGTTTGCTAATTCAAAAATACAGTCAAGTTGTTCAAATTGGGAATCATCTATTTACAAATTTATAAGTGATTGGATTAGCGATAGAAATATTTTTGAATTTCATACTTCTGGCTCAACATCGGAACCAAAACTAATCTCTTTTTCTCGCAACGATTTAATTGCTTCTGCAAAATTAACCGAATCTACTTTCAATTTGTTAAAAGGAATGAACGCGCTTTTAGTTTTGCCAGCAGATTTTGTTGCGGCAAAAATGATGATTGTTCGCTCCTTCGTAACTGAAATGAATTTAATTTTGCAAGAACCAACTTCCAATCCATTTGAAAATATTTCAAATATTGATTTTTGTGCTGTTGTCCCATTGCAACTTGAAAATGGATTAAAATATAATCTTGACGCTGTTAAAAATATAAAAATAATTTTAGTTGGTGGAGCAAAAACTATTTCTCAAAATATCCATCTCGAAAATATTTTCGAAACTTATGGAATGACTGAAACGCTTACTCATGTTGCAATTCGAAAATACAATGGTAAACATTTTTATGCAGTTGGCAATAATTCTTTTTCAAAAGATGAACGAGATTGTTTAATAATTAAATCGCCACATTTAAATAAAATTACAATTACAAATGATATTGTTGAACTAATTTCTGAAAAAGAATTTAATTTACTTGGAAGATTTGACACAGTAATAAACTCTGGTGGTGTAAAAATGTTTCCCGAACTTGTCGAAAATAAATTGTCTGAATTATTAAATTCCAAAAAATATTTTATATCGAGTATTGAAGACGAAATCTTGGGAAGAAAAGTGGTTTTAGTTTTAGAGTCTAATTCACTCACTCAAATCGAATCTGATACGATTTTAGAATCTTGTAATAAATATTTGAATAAATTCGAAATGCCTCGTAAAATAATAACAATTAAAGGTTTTATTTACACAAATTCAGGCAAAATTAAAAGAATGGAGACTTTAAATTCGATTAATCTTTAACTGCAAAATAAATTGTAACAATTCCAAAAGTAAGTCGCTTCTCTGAAATATTTTTAAATCCAACATTTTTCATAATTGAGATAAATTCCTCGCCATCAGGAAATTTCATCACGCTCTCGGGCAAATATTGATAAGCGAAATCACTTTTAGAAATTAGTTTACCAACAAGTGGTAAAATATTTTTGAAATAAAAATAATAAATCTTTTTAAAAATAATATTTCTCGGACGAGAAAATTCTAAAATTGCAGTTTGACCATTATTTTTTAAAACGCGGTATATCTCGCTCAATCCTTTTTCAAGATTTTCAAAATTTCTTACTCCAAATCCAACAGTTACTGCATCAATTGAGTTTGATTCGAATCGCATATTTTCCGCCGCACCAATTTCAAATGAAATTATTTTATCTAATTTCTTTTTTGCAATTTTATCAATTCCAACCGAAATCATTTCCGAACTAATATCTATTGCAAATATTTTATTTGGATTTAATTTTGATAAAGCGACTGCGAAATCTCCAGTGCCAGTGGCTAAATCTAAAATTATTTTTGGATTTGATTTTTTTAAAAGATTAACTGCTTTTCTTCTCCAATAAAAATCAATTCCAACACTTAAAAAATGATTTAAGAAATCATATTTTTTTGCAATCGAGTTGAAAAGATTTTTTACATAAACTTGTTCCATTATTTATTCCAGTAATTTCTATCCAAACTTCTATATTGAATTGCTTCACTTAAATGTGCTGAATTAATATTTTCAGAATTTTCTAAATCTGCAATCGTGCGAGAGACTTTTAAAATTCTATCATAAGCACGAGCAGAAAGTCCCAACTTCGTCATCGCCTTTTTCAAAAGTTCCTCTCCGCTGGAATCAATTCTGCAAAATTCTTTTATTTCTTTTGATTGCATATTTGAGTTTGAAAATATATTTTTTTTATCTGCAAATCTTTTTTGCTGAATCTCTCTGGCTTTAATTACTCTCTCGCGAATCGAAATTGATTTCTCCCCATCTTTTTTCTGTTGAAGTTCAGTAATTTTTACCGAAGGAACTTCGATGTGAATATCAATTCTATCTAAAAGAGGACCAGAAATTTTCGCCATATATTTTTGAATTTGCTGTGAATTGCAAGTGCAAGCCTGCAATGGATTTCCAAAATTTCCGCAAGGGCACGGATTCATTGCGCAAACCAGCATAAAATTTGAGGGAAAATCAATTGTCATTTTAGAGCGGCTGATTGTAACTTTATTATCTTCGAGCGGTTGACGCAAAACTTCCAAAACATTTCGCGCAAATTCCGGCAACTCATCTAAAAATAAAACTCCGTGATGTGAAAGTGAAATTTCTCCCGGTCGAGGAATTGTTCCGCCGCCAACAAGTGCGGCATCGCTTATTGTATGATGAGGCGAACGAAATGGACGAGTTGCAACAAGCGCAGAGTTTGAAGATAAAAGTCCAGCGACAGAATGAATTTTTGTAACTTCGATACATTCCTCAAAATTTAATTGCGGAAGAATTGTCGGAATTCTCCGAGCAAGCATTGTCTTACCGGAACCGGGCGGACCAATCATAATTATATTGTGCGCACCAGCGGCAGAAATTTCAAGCGCGCGTTTTACATTTTCTTGTCCTTTAACATCTGCATAGTCGAGAGAATATTTTTGTTCTTTCTCAAAAAATTCTTTTGAGTTAAATGAGACAGGTTTTTTTTCTGATTTATTATTTAAAATTTCAACAGTCTGTTTTAAATTTTCAACATCATAAACATTTAATCCATCAACCATCGCCGCTTCAGTCATATTATCTTTTGGCACGATGATATTTTTGAATCCTCTTTTTTTTGCTTCAAGTGCAATTGGTAAAACTCCGTGGACAGAACGCAAATTTCCTTCAAGCGAAAGTTCGCCCAAAATAATAAAATCGCCGAGATTATTTATTTCTACTTGTTCGCTCGATGCTAAAATCCCAATTGCAATTGGCAAGTCGTAACTCGAGCCCTCTTTTTTAATATCGGCTGGCGCAAGATTGATTGTAATTCTTTTTGTTGGATAAATAAAACCGGAATTTTTTATTGCAGTCGAAACTCGTTCTCTACTTTCTTTGACAGCGTTATCGGGCAAACCAACTAAAAAAAAATTCGGAACAGTTGTTTCGATATTTGTTTCTATCTCAACAGGAAAAGCATTTATTCCAAATGTGGCACAGCTGTAAACAATTGTGTGCATTTATTTTTTTTAATTGATTAACGAAATTTTCGTAAAAATTCTAATCTGCTTTTAACTTTTTCTACTGGGACTAAAAGTTTCTCTTTCGGGTAAATTGCATCTTCAGTATTCGTGAAAGTCAAAAGATAATCTTTACTCATTATGATTGCTTCTTCGGGGCAAACTTCCTCACAAAAACCGCAGAAAATACAGCGAAGCATATTGATTTCGAACTTTTCTGGGTATCGCTCTTTTATATGTTCGGTTTCGTTTGCTTGAACTTCGATTGCAAGCGCGGGACAAACGCGGCTACACAATCCGCAAGCAACGCATCTTTCAATTCCGTTTTCTACAACAAGGATTGGTCTTCCGCGAAATGAATCTGGTGGTGTAAATTTTTCTTCGGGATATTGAATTGTAAATTTTGGTCTGAAAATATTTGCGATGGTGATTTTCATTCCTTTTAGGATTGCTGGAATGTAAGTCAACTGAAATAAGGAGAGATCTTTTTTTCGAATTTCTTTAAAATTATTATTTTTCATTTTATAAAATTCCTAAAAGAATTAAACCGCCGACAATTATAATATTTACAATTGCCGCTGGGAACATAACTTTCCAACCAATATTCATTAATTGATCGTATCTGAATCTTGGCAAAGTCCATCTGATAATAATAAAAAATAAAAGTGTCAATAAAACTTTCAGTGCGAACGCGAACATTTTTAACAACGCAAAAACAAATGGGGAAAAAGTATCGGCTGGTAAAAATGGAATTTGCCATCCGCCAAAATATAAAGTTACAATCAGCGCCGATGCTGTAATCATATTTGAGTATTCAGCTAAAAAGAAAAGTCCAAATTTCATTCCGGTATATTCCGTGTGATATCCACCAATAAGTTCTGGTTCGGCTTCTGGTAAATCAAAAGGCAAACGATTTGTTTCGGCAAATGCTGAAACTAAAAATGTTACAAAACCAATTGGCTGGAGAAAAATATTCCAAGTTGGAATGAATCCAAGAATTAGTCCGCCTTGCTTTTGTACAATTGCATCAAGTTGAAATGAACCTGCAACCATAATCACTCCAACAATTGAAAGTCCCATCGAAAGTTCGTAGCTAATCATTTGCGCTGATGAACGCAATCCGCCGAGAAGCGAATATTTATTATTTGATGCCCAACCACTCAAAGTAATTCCGTAAACACCAATTGAAGCAAGAGCTAAAAGATATAGCACACCAACATTCACATCAGCAATCAATAATTTTATTTCAGTTCCAAAAATATTTATTGTGTCACCAAAAGGAATAACAGCAAAAGTTGAGAATGCAACTATTATAGAAATAATCGGCGCAAGTGAGTGAACAAATTTATTTGCGTCATTTGGCACAATATCTTCTTTGAAAAATAATTTCACGATATCCGCCACAGGCTGTAAAAGCCCTTGTGGACCAACGCGATTTGGACCATATCTGTTTTGAATTAGCGCGCAAACTTTCCGTTCGACCAAAACCAAATAGGCAACAATTGAAAGATTGATTACGATGATAAATAAAATTTTTAAAATAATTTCTAACATATTAATTTAGTTGAGAACCAAGTTTACCAATTTTTAAATAAGTTAAATTTTTAAATGATGGAATGATTGAAGCCATTTCGTTAAAAACTTCTTCGGTTGTTTTGAAATTATATTTTGCGCCGAGTGAGTTTGCAACTAATTGTAAAATTTTCCAATTCTGTTTTGAATCTCTTTGCGGACCTTTTCCCCATCTGTCGTTCCAAGATTTGAATTTTTCCCAACGGCTTAAATTAATTCCGTCGAAAATAAATTCAGGTTCGGTTGTCATTAATGCTGGTCGCAATCGCTGAACTCTGCGATTGAAATTTGTAACTGTTCCGCTAACCTCGGCAAAAGTTGATGAAGCTAAAACTATTTTTGCATTTTGAATATCGTTTGTTGCGTGAGAAATTATAGATTGTATATTTTTAATTTTATCCAAAATATGTTCATCTAAAGTATAAACGCATTTTATTTCTTTTGAATTAATTTTTTCTAAAAATAAATCGAAAGCAATATTTTTTTTGTAAGGTGAATAAATCTCTTTCACTCCATTTGAGTTTGGAGTTTTATCAGATTTTATTAAAAGATTATCTTCGTCGGTTTGATTTAAATAAGTTGCAAAAGTTACAAATGAATTTGGAAATTTATCGGAAATTAATTTTTTTAAAAAATAATTATCTTCGTTTGTTGCAAACGGAGAAGCAACAAAACCAATCTCGTTGGAATTGTATTTTTTTAATTCACTTAAAGTTTGTGCAATTGCATCAATCCAATTTAAATTTTCATTTTCTTTTTTAGAAGTTGCAAGTCGTGTTTCATCATTTACAAATTTAAAAGAATTTATTCTTCCATTATCGCACATCCAATAACTATTTACCTCTTCATTTTTTCGTGGAGTCAATCGGAGGATTTCATTATTGCGAGAACCAATTTCAATATTACAACCTCTCGAGCAACCAACGCAAACCGAATCGGTAAAAGACATTTCCCAAACGCGCGACTTAAATCTGAAATCGCGATTAGTTAAAGCACCGACAGGGCAAATATCGACAACATTCATCGAGTAATTATTATCAAGCGACTCGCCGGGAAAAGTTTCAATCGTAACTTTATCGCCACGATTTACAAATTGTAATTGATGCTTGCCAACAATCTCATCGCAAAAACGAATACAACGCGAACAGGAAATACATCGCTCAGCATCAAACATAACTCGCGGACCGATTTCAACTCTTTTTGGTTTGTGAACTTTATTTTCGACAAAACGACTGTAACCTGCGGAATGATTGTAAGCGTAATCTTGCAACTTGCACTCGCCTGCTTCATCGCAAATTGGGCAATCAAGCGGATGATTAATTAAAATAAATTCCATCACTGCTTCGCGGGCTTTGATGACACGAGAATTATTTGTGTAAATAATCATTCCATCAGAAACTTTTGTCATGCACGCGATAACAAGTTTTGGAATTTTTTCAACTTCGACCAAACACATTCTGCAATTTCCACTAACAGAAAGTTTTGGATGCCAACAAAAATGAGGAATCGTATTATTTATTTTTTCGGCGGCTTCAATTATTGTAGAAGAATTTTCAACTTCAATTTGGTTACCATCAATTGTAACTTTGCAAATGGGCATAAAAAATAATTAGACTAAAAATTGTTCAATTGGAGTTTCTTGTAAATTAAATGCTTCGGCTACACTTTTGCAAGTAATAAATCCATCAACCATATTTACACCGAGACGAATATCGTTATTTTGTTTTGCAGATTTCTCCCAACCTTTATTTGCAATTTTAATTACATAAGGAAGTGTTGCGTTTGTCAATGCAATAGTTGAAGTAAACGGAACAGCGCCCGGCATATTTGCAACGCAGTAATGAATTACATCTTCAACTACATAAGTTGGATTGTCGTGTGTAGTTGGTTTGCAAGTTTCGATACATCCACCTTGGTCAACTGCAACATCAACAACTACTGAACCTTTTTTCATCAATTTTAACATTTGACGAGTAACTAAACTTGGCGCTTTCGCTCCGGGAATTAAAACTGCACCGATAACCAAATCAGCTGATTTAATTAATTTTAAAATGTTGTACGGATTGGACATCATCGTAACAACATTTTTTGGCATAATGTCATCGAGGTATCGAAGACGATTTAAATTATTATCTAAAATTGTAACTCGTGCACCAAGTCCTGCCGCAATTTTTGCCGCGTTCGATCCGACAATTCCGCCACCAAGAATTAAAACATTTGCTGGCTCAACTCCCGGCACACCACCGAGCAAAATTCCTCGTCCACCTTGCGATTTCTCCAAATATTTCGCTCCTTCTTGCGGCGCCATTCTACCAGCAACTTCACTCATCGGAATTAAAAGTGGAAGCGAACCATCATCTTTTTGAACTGTTTCGTAAGCGATACAAACCGCACGAGTTTTCATCATCGACTTTAATAAATCTTTGCTCGATGCAAAATGAAAATATGTGAAAATGATTTGGTCTTTTTTAATCATAGAAAATTCTGGTTTGATTGGCTCTTTAACTTTTACAATCATATCAGCTTTGCTATAAATATCTTTTGCATTTTTTGCAATTTTTGCGCCAACAGCAATGTAATCTTCATTTGAAAATCCACTGCCAACGCCAGCGTTATCTTCAACATAAACTGTGTGTCCGAATAATTTTAAATTTTGTACTCCAACAGGTAAAAGTGAAACTCGATTTTCATTCTGTTTAATTTCTTTTGGAATTCCGATAATCATAAAGGTCCTTAAATTGTTTTAAAGAAAAATTTGTTTTACGAATGTAAATACAATTTGCCAGCCAATCAACAAAGTTACTTTTTGTTGATTAAAGATTTTATTGCGCGGACAACAACATCAATTGCAATTTCGTTTTCTCCGCCATGAGGGATAATTATATCAGACCAATTTTTTGTTGGCTCAACAAATTGAAGATGCATCGGCTTAACAGTCGCGCTATATTGTTGAATTACAGATTCAATTGTTCTTCCCCGCTCTTGTGTGTCTCTTCTAATTCGGCGCATAATTCTTTCATCAGCATCTGTATCGATATAAATTTTTAAATCAAAAAGATTTCGAAGCGCTTCATTAACAAAAATTAAAATTCCTTCGACAATAATTATTTTAGTTGCAGAGATTTTTCGAGATTCTTTTTTTCGAGAATGAACTGAATAATCGTAAATAGGAATTTCTGCGCTCTTCCCTTTTTTTAAAGATTGCAAATGTTTTATCAAAAGAGAAGTTTCAAGCGAATCGGGATGATCGAAATTTATATGCGCAGGATTTTTATCAGCATAAGTTGAAATGTTACGATAGTACGAATCGTGCTGAATTAAAGTTGAATTTTGTTTTCCAAATTCAGCAAGAATATTTTTTGTAACCGTAGTTTTTCCCGAACCACTTCCTCCAGCGATTCCGATAATTAAAGTTTTCATTTTAAAAATTTATTTTGTGAAAGTAATTTTCTTCCTCTTGTAAAAAGAAAAGTATTTGCGTAAAATTGCAATATGAGCGAAGAAATATTTTTTAATTTAGTTTTTATTTCGGGCATTTTGTATTTGCTTTTACATTTGGCAATTTTTATTGGGATTAAATTAGCAAAATATTTTTTACAATCCGATAGCCAGTTGAAAAATATTTCTGTAATTATTGCCACACGAAACGAAGAGGAAAATATTTCCAATTGCATCAAATCAATTTTAAACCAAAATTATCCAAAAGATAAATTTGAAATAATAGTAGTAAATGATAGAAGTAGTGATGGAACAAAAAAAATAGTTGAAGAATTTAAAGAAATTAAATTAATAAATATTGAAGAACTTCCGATTGGAGTTTTTGGAAAAAAAAATGCTTTGAGGATTGGAATTGAAGAATCGAAAAATGATATTTTAGTTTTTACCGATGCAGATTGTTTACCAGAAAATAATTGGTTGAGAAATATTTCCAATTACTTTGATGAAAAAACCGGCGCAGTGGTTGGATATTCACCTTATAAATATTCAATCACACTTCCAAAATTATTAAACGATTTTATTGAATATGAAGAATTGAAAACTTCTCTTTATTCTTTCGGTGCAATTGGTCTTGGAAATGGATTTTTAGCAACAGGAAGAAATTTATCATATCGCAGAAAAGTTTATGATGAAGTTGAAGGATATAAAAATATAAATCATTCCATTAGTGGAGATGATGATTTGTTTTTGCAACAGATACAAACAAAAACAAATTGGAGAATTAAATACATGAGTGATGATAATAGTTTTGTTTTTACAAATCCACCAAAAGATTTTAAAGACTTTTACACTCAAAGATTGCGACACTTATCTGCGAGCAAACATTATTCTTTATTTGGTAAATTATTTTTTGGAGCGATTCATTTAAATTCAATTTTAATTTTGATAAATCTTTTTTTAATCCCAGCGTTTGGAATTTTATTTTTATTTTTAAAAATATTTGTGGATTTAATTTTTATTGAGTCGCAAAAATATAATTTGAAATCGAAGATTCAGTTTTTCAAATCAATTTATTTGGAAATATTTTTAGTGATATATTATTTTGTCTTTGGCGTTATTAGTATTTTTAAAAAACCAAAATGGAATTTAAAAACAAATTAACGAGATGATCGAAATAATATTTTCAATTTTAATTTTCTCTACAGGAATTTATACTTCGTATATTTATTTTTTTTATTGCGGACTGAAAAAAAATAAAATAATCAAATCTGAAAATGAATTGATGGTTTCGGTTGTAATTCCAGCACATAATGAGGAAAATAATATTCTGCTTCTTTTAAATAGTTTAAAAAATCAAAATTATCCAAGAGATAAATTTGAAGTAATAATTGTTGATGATAATTCAACCGATAAAACAAAATTATTGGTAGAGATATTTAGCAGTGAAAATATTAATTTTAATATAATTTCTTCAACTAAAATTGTTGATGGCTTGTCGCCAAAAGTTGTTGCGCAAAATCATGGAATCGAAAATAGCAGAAATGAAATTATTATTTTAACCGATGCTGATTGCGTTGTAAATGAAAATTGGATAAAATCGCTTGTTAGTAATTTTGAAAATGGAACTGCAATTGTTACTGGCGCAACAATTTTTAATAAAAGAAATAATAATTTTCTTTTTTCGATGCAACAATTAGATTACTCAAGCCACAATGCAATTTCCGCAGGAACAATTGGACAAAATTTAATTACAAATGCAAATGGAACAAATTTTGCAATTCGACGAATTGCTTTAAACCAAGTTGGTGGAATATTACAAGTAGCAAAACATTTTTCTGGTGAAGATTCTTATCTCGCGCAGTTATTCACAAATACTAAATGGAAAGTAAAATTTATTTTCGAAAAAGATTCAATTGTCAAAACAAATCCTGTTGAAAGTTGGAGCGAATTTTTTAATCAGAGGATTCGTTGGTCCCGGCAAACAAAATATTATTCTGTGCCACTAAAAATATTTTTATACTCAACTGCATTAATGCACATAATTTTACTTTTTGCTTTACCATTGAGTGTAATTTATTTTCATCCTCTCCCATTTGCAGTTTTTGTTACCAAAATATTTTTCGATTACCTATTTTTAAATAAATATTTTACTTTAATTGATAAAAGAGAATTGATGAAAGATTTTTTGAAAGCAGAATTATTTCACTTACCGACAACATTGTACATTGCGTTGTTTGGATATTTCGGAAAAATAATTTGGAAGAGAAAATGATTTATCACACACCAATTTTATTTCATAAAATATTTAAAAATATAATTTGGACAGGCAAAGATGATTCTATTTATTTAACATTCGATGATGGACCGAACGAAAAAGCAACGAATGAAATTTTAGAAGTTTTGAACGAATTTAAAATTTTGGCAACTTTTTTTTCGATTGGAAAAAAAATTAGCGAAAACGCAAAACTTTTAAAACAAGTTGAATTTCAAGGACATAAAATAGGAAATCACGGTTTTAATCATTCAAGATTGTTGGCGTTTTCAAATAGTAAAGTTACAAATTCGATAATTAAAACTGAAAAAGAGTTTGAACTAAATCAAATTAAATTTGAAAAATTGTATCGTCCACCTTTCGGATTTTTTCTACCGCATAATATTAGCGCTATACAAAAACTTAATTATAAAATTGTAATGTGGAATATTCTTGCAGGGGAATTTTTAAATTGGAGTGATGATAAAATTCTAATCCATATTGAGAAATATTTAAAACCGGGAGCAATAATTGTTTTTCACGATAACGAAACGACTGCAAACAGAATCAAAATTACTTTAAGAAAAACTATTTTACGAATTAAAGATTTAGGATATTCTTTCAATGCAATTTGATTTTGAAAATATATTGTTGGTAGTTTTTATTTACTACGCCACTCAAAGTTTAATTTTTATTTTTGGACTTTTTAAAAACAATCATACTAAATATGAAAATATATTATTTAAAGTTTCTGTTGTTGTTGCCGCAAGAAACGAAGAAAATAATATTTCCCATTGCCTCGACTCCCTTTTAAAATTAAACTATCCAAAAGAATTATTAGAAATCATTGTCATCAATGATTCATCAACCGACAACACATTAAACATTTTGCAAAAATATTCTTTAAACAATTCTAATTTAAAAATATTTAATGTTCCAAAAAGAGAAATACTAATTGGTAAATCAAACGCAATAGATTTTGGAATTGAAAATTCGTCGGGAGAAATAATTATGATGACTGACGCCGATTGCGTTGTCAACCAAAATTGGATTTTAACTACAATAAAATATTTTGATGATAAAATTGGAATTGTAGCTGGAATGACTTTACAAAAAAGCAATTCATGTTTTACAGGAATGCAATCACTTGATTGGGCATTTTTACTTGGGATTGGCTCAGCAGGAATAAATCTAAAAATGCCATTTAGCATAATTGGAAATAATTTTTCAGTTCGTCGAAAAACTTATGACGAAGTTGGTGGCTACAAAAATATAAAATTTAGTGTAACAGAAGATTTTGCTCTTTTTAAAAAAGTGATCGAGTCAACACATTGGATAGCAAAATTTCCTATCGAAGAAAATAACTTAATAAAAAGTAATCCTTGCGAAAATTTTTCCGATTTAATTAAACAAAAAAAACGCTGGGGCATTGGTGGACTCGATATGAAATTAAGTGGCTTATCTATTATGTTTAGCGGCTTTTTAATGCATTTGTTTTTTGTTTTAACTCCATTTTTTTCTAATCAAATTATTTTCAGCTCGGTTATTTTGTCTTCGAAAATAATTTTGGATTTTATTTTTGTTTTTTTGGTTTTAAGAAAATTAAACGAATTGCATCAACTAAAATATTTTATTTGTTTTGAATTGTATTTTATTTTTTATGTAATAATTTTGCCATTCGTAGTTTTTTTCACTGGGAAATTAGAATGGAAAGGGAGAAAATATTAAATGTTGCCAATAGTTCCATTTTTTTTCGCACCCAATATTTTATATGCAGAGATTCATTATCGCTTCAAATATTTTTTCAGTTTTTTATTTAAAAGTGAACCTGAAATTTTAGCCGATGCTCCTTACCGAATTGAACCAGATAAAGATCTCCCGATTTTAATTTTCATAAAAGATGCAAATCTTTTTCCAATTGATGTTTTGAATGTAAAAATAATTCTTTCTAACAATAAAGGATTTAAAAAAGAATTTTCCACTTCTATTTTAAAAAGAATTGAGTCGAGCAATTGGTTTTATATTTATCAAATTAAATTTAAAAGTAGCGACCCTTTTGGTTTTTTTAATATTGATGTAAAAATCGAAATCAAAAATAAATCAAAAATAAAAATTATTTCAATCGATAATTATAGGACAACAAATAAATCTCCACTAATTGTATTTCGCTCAAAAAATAAATTACCGAAACTTTTAAATTTTAAATATGGAGATATTCATTCTCATTCTAATTACACTCACGACCAAGTTGAGTTTGGCGCACCACTTGAAGCATCACAAATTATTTCAAATGCAATCGGACTTTCATTTTTTGGCGCAACTGACCACTCGTACGATTTAGATGACAAAATTGATAATTTTTTACTCAATGATGACTTGCTTCCAAAATGGAATAATTTTCAAACTGAAGTCTCGACTTTAAATAAAAAAAATAATTTTTGTACAATCATTCGTGGCGAGGAAGTTTCTTGCAGTAATTCAAATGGAAAAAATGTTCATCTTTTGCTTCTCTGTAATAAAAATTATTTTAAAGGAAGTGGCGACGGAGCAGAAAAATGGTTTCGCACAAAATCTGAATTTACTATCGAGGAAATTGTGAGCGATATTTCTCCCGACACAATCGCAATCTCTGCTCATCCAAAAGAGAAAATTCCTTTTTTGCATAAACTTTTTTTTGGTCGCGATACTTGGAGCGAATTCGATTTGCTAAATCATAAGCTTACTGGAATGCAGATTTTAAATGGCGAAATCAATGATTCGTTTTTTGAGTCGAAAAAAATTTGGATTGATTTAATATTAAATGGACAAAAGATTTTGATTTTTGCTGGCAACGATGCTCATGGAAATTTCAATCGTTTTCGACAACTTTCAATTCCATTTTTTAAAATTGTTGAAAAAGATTTTCAACTTTTTGGAAAAATGAAAACTGCGGTTAAATCTATTTCTAAAAATGAAAAAGATATAATTGATTCACTCAAAAATAATTTTTCTGTAATCACAAGCGGACCTTTGGTAGATTTTTCTTTATCTAAAAATAATATTTTAAAATATAAAATTTTATCAACTGAAGAATTTGGAACAATTTCAAATCTTAAAATTATTTTTGGCGATTTTGATTTGCAAAAAGAAACAATCATATTTGAAAATAATTTCAAAAAGAAATTTTCAATTCAAAATAGTTTCAAACCAAAATTAAATTCTAATAATGGATATTATAGAATTGAAGTCTACACAAAAAATGGAATCGGAAATTTTAAAAATAATTTTTGCATAACAAATCCAATCTGGACAAATGAAAATAAAAACTAAAGATTTATTAATTCACAGCGCACTTTTCATCGCTTCGTTTTTTACAATTTCACTTGCTGGGGTTCAGTGGCTTAATATTGATTTCACTCAACTTTATAATTTTCAATTTGGAATTCCATATTCGCTAAGCATACTTTTTATTTTGGCAACACATGAGTTTGGTCATTATTTCGCCGCACTTTATCATAAAGTAAAATCCTCACTTCCATATTTTCTTCCATTTCCAATTATTCCCGGATTTTTAAATTTCGGAACACTTGGAGCAGTTATAAAAACAAAATCACCAATTCCAAACTCAAAGGCACTTTTTGATATTGGAGTCTACGGACCAATCGCTGGTTTTTTTGCATCAATAATAATTTTGATAATTGGTTTTACAAATTTGCCAAACGAAAAATTTATTTTACAAATTCATCCAAATTATTTTTCATCAACACAAACCGAAGGCGTTTCATTTTCTTTTGGCACTTCAATTATTTTTGAGGCAATCAAATTTATTTTCGCCGATTCAAGTTCGCATTTTATTCCGCCAATGTCCGAAATTTATCATTATCCATTTTTATGCGCAGGCTGGTTTGGACTTTTCATTACAATGATGAATTTAGTACCAATAGGTCAACTCGATTGTGGACATATTATTTTTGCGATGTTTCCTAAATTTCAATTTACAATTGCAAAAATATTTTTAGCGATTTTAATTTTTCTTGGCTTGATAGATTTTTTTCCGATTCTTTCATCTTTTAATATCAATGGTTGGAACGGCTGGCTTTTTTGGAGCGCAATTTTATTTTTCTTTATAAAACTAAAACATCCGCCAATTGACGAAATTGTTGAACTTGATTCGAACAGAAAACTAATTGGCTATTTTGCAATTTTAATTTTCATTTTATCATTCATCGCTTCCCCTTTTCCGATATATTGAAATTCAGCAAAGTTTTTATTATTATTGACTAAACAGAAAGGAAAAATTTTAATCAAGGCATTGTTACTTTATCGATTTTGAACATTTTAAAAATTTTTATACTTGATTAAAATGAAATATTCCATCTTTGTTTTTTTGATTTTTTCTTTTTTCGGTTGCCAAATCGAAAATGATTCTGTTATCTCTCCAAATATTCCAACAGCAATTGAAATTTCCGATTTAAATATTTCTCCGAACGAAATTAATACTGATACGATTTTTGTTAATGGCACAAAATCACTTACCGATATTATTTCGCTCGATATAAAATTAACTTTTAAAATTTCAAAAATAATTGAGTCGAAAGATTTATCTGCGATAATTTTTAAAAATAGCGAAGATAATATTTTTGCTTCTTCAAATGATTTTGAAATTACTCCATCGCAAAATGGAACTTACTTAGTTTCATCAAAAATAAATTTAAAATTTGTTCGTTCAATTGTTGGAAAGTTTTATCTAAACTTAAAATCAATAAATAAAAATATTTCAACAAATTCATTTTTGCTTCCGATAGAAATCAAACGAAATAATTCCGCTCCATTTTTATCAAATGCAATTTTGCCCGACTCTGTAAAACTTTCAAGCGAAGTTCAAATCATTCCAATTTATGTAACCGCAAATGATAGCAATGGGATTTCGGACATCGCAAGTGTAAAAATAAATTCGTATCGCTTGCCCGACATAATTACAATTCGTGGCACTTTTGATTTGTACGACGATGGCGGCGCAAATAAAATTTCTGGCAACATCGATAAATTTCCCGGCGATGGAATTTTTTCGCTCGCGATTCAACTTCCGCCATCAACAATTAAGGCGAAATATCGTTTTGAATTTATTGCAGTCGATAAATCAAATGCCGCTTCCATCCCACTTTTAAAAGAAATTGTAATTTATTAAAATGATAAAATATTTTTTTATTTCGATTTTTTACTTCCAAATTATTTTTGCGCAATCGCCAAACTCCTTTAAGTTTGATGCTGAATCCGAATCGCATTTGAGTAATAGTGTAACAGATATTATTGCAAAAGGCGATTCATTAATTCTCGGAACTGGAAAAGGACTTTCGATTTCTCCAAATGGCGGACTTAGTTGGAAAAATTTTTTCAACACAAATGATTTTGCACAAGAAGATATTTCTGCAATGTCAATCAACAAAAATGAATTTTGGATTGCAACTGCACATAGCGAAAATAAAAATGATGAATATCTTCCTGTTGGTTCCGGAATTCGTTTCTCAAATAATGGTGGCGCAACTTGGATAAGTTTTGAGCAACCAACTGATATAAATAATATTGACACTCTCCAATACGGAATAAATAAAATTCGTGCGATTGGAGTTACAACAAAAGTTTATAATTTATGTTACGACATCGCCGCAAGCGATAGCGCAATTTACATTGCCTCGTTTGCCGGAATGTTGCGCAAGTCAATCGATAAAGGAATCACTTGGTCGCGCGTAATTCTTCCACCAGATTATTTAAGTAGCATCAAACCAACTGACACACTTAAATTTGATTTGTCGCCATCCTCTGGCGCGCTTGAACTTGTTGGAAATTTAAATCATCGAGTTTTTTCTGTCATCATCGATAAAAATAAATTTGTTTGGGTTGGCACTGCAAATGGAATTAATAAATCAATTGATGGCGGAGTGAGTTGGAAAAAATTTAGTTACAATAATCAATCCTCTCCAATTAGTGGAAATTTTGTTGTTGCGCTTTACGAACAAAATTTTAATAACAAAAAAATAATTTGGGCATCAACAATAAATGCTGAAAGCCAAAATGAAAAACGAGGAGTTAGTTTTACTATTGATGATGGAATCACTTGGAAGCAAACTTTGCTCGGCGAGTTTGCGCATAATTTCGCTTCGTACGATTCGGTTGTTTATGTCGCTACCGATAATGGAATTTTTCGCTCGGATGATTTTGGAAATAGTTGGATTAAAAATGGTTCGATTTTTGATTTGAAAAATAATTATTTTTATACTTCAAATAAATTTTATTCCGTTGCTCGACAAAAAACAAATTTTTGGGCTGGCGGAACTGATGGCTTGGTTTCGACTTTTGACTCGACCAAAAATCAGTTTGGTAGAAATTGGCTTATTTATCGCACCTCGCAGAAGGATTTAGCAAAACTCTCATACGCATTTCCAAATCCATTTTCGCCCGATGACGAAGTTGTACGAATTCGTTATTCACTTGATAAAAATTCGAAAGTAACTTTAAGAATTTTTGATTTCGGAATGAATTTAGTTAAAACACTTTTGCAAAATTATGATAGAAACGCAAATAGTAAAGTTGAAGAAATTTGGAATGGTAAAGATGAAGTTGGCAATTTTGTTGCAAATGGAATTTATTTTTATCAATTAACAATTGACTCACAAAAATCTGATTGGGGAAAAATACTTGTCATTCAATAAAATATTTTTTGGGTTTTTAATTTTAACTTTTTCTGCGTTTTCACAATACGGTGGGTTTGCTGGTTCATATTCCCGATTGGGAACAAGTGCTTTTTCGGTTTCAGTTGGCAACGCTGTAATGAGTAATGCAAAATATATTTCAAATGGAATTGCAAACCCTGCGCTTCTTCCCTTTATGAATAAAACAAATATAAGTGCAACAACAAATTTTCTTTCGTTGGATAGAAAACTTTTTAATTTTGGATTTTCAAAAAATATAAAACCATCGGCTGGATTTGGAATTACTGCAATTGTCTCTTCAACAAATAAAATTGATGGACGCGATAACGATGGTTTCCACACAGAAGATTATAGCATTACCGAACAGCAATATATTTTATCATTCGGAAATAAAATTGGAAAGAATTTTTCTGTTGGAATGAATGCGAAAATATTTTACGCAAAATTGTTTGAGGAATTAACTTCAACTACTGTTGGATTTGATTTTGGAACTCTTTATAAAATAAACTCTACAACTTTTGTTGCATTCGTTATAAAAGATATAAATTCATCTTACAAGTGGGATACTTCAAACCTGTACAATGAATCTGGAAACTCAACTGATAATATTTTTCCGACACTAAATAATTTTTCAATTACAAAATTATTTTTAGATGAAAAATTGATTGTTTCCGCCGAAGTAGAAAAATCATCTCTAATTAAAAATTATATTTTCAGAACTGGCGCTTCATTTGAAATAAATAAAATTTTAAAATTGCAAACTGGATTTGATAGAATTACTTTTGAGAAAAATAATTATTTAACATTTAGTGGTGGATTCATAATTAATTTTGAGGATTTCGTAAAAGACCTCTCGCTCGAATACTCCTTTGGAAATGAGCCTTTTAACTTGTTTTCTCGACATGTTTTAACAATCAATTATAATTTGTGAAAAAATATTTAATAGTTATTTTATTTTTAAACTTAAATTTTTTATCGGCGCAAAATTCTGGTTTGATTTTTTTAGAACGATCAAATTCTGTTCGCTCATCTGCAATGGGAAGTACAAAAATAATTTCAAACGATTTTATTTCCACAATTTCAAATCCTTCGCTTTTGATGAACTTTCAAAAGAATTCATCGCAGGTTTCATATTTTATTTTACCATTTGCGGCTTCGCAAAATGCTTTTTCTTTAAATTTGTATAAAGGATATATTTCGACCAATTTATTTTTTATTTCACACAAAATTAATGAGATCGAAATTCGTGAAAAACCCGGTGATTTAATTGGCACAACTTCACTCAGCGATTTTGCACTTGGCACTTCAATTGCTTATGAGATTGATTCAACTTTTTCAGTTGGTGTGAATTTAAAATTCTTGCATGAGAAATTATTTATTGATGCTTCAACTGGTTACGGGATTGACTTTGGCATTTATAAAATTTTTGACAATGAAATCGCTTTGGCATTTACTTTAAATAATTTTGGCGAAATGGATAACTTCCGAAATGAAAAGATTCTACTTCCCTCTTCAATTTCTTTTGCAACATCAAAATTATTTCTTTTTGAAGAATTTAAATCAACAACCGAAATTGAAACCGATTATTTTTTAAAGAATAAAAATACTTACTTTGGTATTGGAAATGAAATTGAGTATAAAAATATTTTCGGAAGAATTGGTTATCAAATTGGATATAATAGTAGATGGTTCACTTTTGGTTTTGGCGCAAAATTAAAAAACATTCAAGTCGATTATTCTTATCAACCATTAAAAAATATAATCGGTGAAGAGCATGGAATTTCTTTTCTAATTAATTTTTAAATGTCAAAACGAGTTCTTTTCACATCTACTTTTAAAACTACTTTCATCGAAAAAGATATTGAAATATTCAAATCATTTTATCAACTCGATGTTGTAATCGCAAAAGGTTTTATCGGACTAGCGAAAAAGATAAATCATTTATTCAAAAATGATATTTGCTTTATTTGGTTTGCGTCAACCTATTCTTCAATTTTAGTTTTTTTATCAAAATTGTTAAATAAAAAAACAATAATCGTAATTGGCGGAGTTGATGTTGCGATGGAAAAAGAATTGAATTACGGAATTTGGAATAGTTGGTGGCGAAAATATTTTGTGCGATTTGCGATTGTGAATGCAAATTTAATTTTGGCGGTTGACGAGTCGCTAAAACAAAAAGCCATTTCGCTTTGTAAATACAATGGAAAAAACATAAATATTGTGCCAACAGGTTACGATGAAAATTTTTGGCGTCGCATAACTGAAAAAGAAAATTTTGTTTTGATGGTTGCAAATGTGCGTGATGAAATTAGATTAAAAATTAAAGGGATAAATATTTTTTTAGATGTTGCCAAATTAATGCCAAAAATAAAATTTAAATTAATTGGTCTTGATAAAAATTTAAAAATAAATATTCCAGAAAATGTTGAAGTAATAAATTTTGTAAACCAATCGCAATTGCAAATTGAGTATAGCCGAGCAAAAGTTTATTGCCAACTTTCACTAATTGAAGGATTACCAAATACACTTTGCGAGGCAATGCTTTGCGAATGCATTCCAATCGGTACTGATGTTGGTGGTATTAAAAATGCGATTGGCGAAACTGGGATTGTTTTACCCACAAACGAAATTGAGACAATTAGAAATGCTATTTTATTTTCATTTGAGAATTTTGAAGGAGCGAAGGCTCGTCAAAGAATTATAAATAATTTTGATATAAAAAAGAGAATTGAATTTTTAACAAATATTATAAATAATTTTTGAAAAAAATATTATCACATAGTTCTTTCCAAATTATATCTAACGAAATCATCTTTCGATTGGTTGGTTTTGTAACCTCAGTTTATGTTGCACGAATTATTTCAGTTGAAGGAGTTGGTATGATTGGCATCGCTTCTTCAATTTTAATTTATGGTGGTCTTTTATCATCTCCCGGTTTTCATATTTTTGGAGTGAGGTATTTATCGCAAAATTTAAATTTGGAAAAAGAGATTTTTAGAAAAGTTACAAGTTTGCGAATTTTATTTTCTGTTGCTGTTTCAATTTTGATTTTAATTGTAGTTAATATTTTTATTAGCAATCCCACATTAAAATTAATTTGTATTATTTCGGCAGTAACTGTAATTCCATTTATATTTCAATTTGAGTGGTACTTTCAAGCAAAAGAAAATTTTTCAGTAATTAATATTTCAAAATTATTATATATTCTTTTACAGTTTATTCTTTCAATTATTTTTGTAAAATCGTTTGCAGATTTATATTTTGTCCCGATAATCTTATTTGCTTCGCATTCGATATTATTTCTTTATCAATTTATAAATCTCAAAAAAGAAATATTTTTCGGCGAAATAAAATCGGCAAAATTAAATTTAAAATTAATTCTCGCTGAATCTTTCCCAATTGGTTTTAGCGGAGCACTGGTTCAAATAATTTTAAATCTTCCAATTTTATTTCTCGGATATTTTTCAACTTTTGAAGAAACAGGTTTTTACACAACTGCATTTAGAATTATTTTAACACTTTTAGTTGTCGACAGATTCTTTTTTTTGGTAATATTTCCGAGGGTTGCGAAGGAATCGCTAAATAATAAATTTGTTTTGCAAGCCAAACTTCAATCGGTTTTTAATTTACTTTTCGCTTATGTTTTAATTATTTCTATTTTAATTTTATTTTTTGGCGGAACAATTATAAATTTTATTTGGGGTAGTAATTTTGCATTTACAATTTTACCACTTTCGTTTTTGCTTTTATATTTTGGTGCAACACTTTACAACTCAATTTTATCCGGGATTTTGATTTCAAACGGAAGGCAAAAGTTTTACGCCAAAACAATTTACATTTATTCTTTCGTTACAATATTTTTGATTTTTACTTTGACTTTTTATTTTGGCGCAGTTGGCTCGGCTTTCGCAATTTCATTGGGAGAGATTTTAACGACTTTTCTTTTTTGGAAAGAAATTAAAAAGATTATGAAGTTAAAATTATTTTCTAAAATTAATTTAAGACAGGATTTAAAAACTCTTTTGGCATATTTCTGATGAAAATTAAAATCGGATTATTTAAAAAAGATTTTTCGTGGCAAACAGTTTTAGAGCAAATTGGTTGCGATTGGGATTATTTTGATTTTAAAAATATAAATTCAGAAAATTACTCGTTGCTAATTATAAATGATAAATTAAATGGCGACGAAGTTTCTGCAGTAAAATATTACTTGGAAAATGGTGGCGCAGTAATTAATAATTTGAGTGAAGATTATTTTGATTCAAACATTTCATTTTCTTCGCAACTTGTTAGAAATATTTTTCCAAACGAGTACAAAACAATTGATGTTTTAGATTTTCCTACTAAAATTAATTTTGCAAATAATTCTCTTTTTCATTTTGCAAACCAAAAAGGATTGATATGTTATTTCCCATTAAACTTATCAGAAATATTTTTAAATACTTCAACCAAACGCAAAAGTTTTTATTTTAAAAAAGAGAGATTGTCCTCTGAAATTGTAAACGAAACATCAAAAGGTGCAATTACTTTTTTAATTAAATCAATCATCGAGCAACTTCATCATAAACGAAATCTTCCATTTGCGCACAAATGGTTTTATCCGCTCAATTCAAAATCAATTTTTACTTTCCGAATCGATTCCGACAAATCCGACAAATCAACTATTTTAAGTTTGTACAATCTTTTAAATAAAAATAAAATTTCCGCAAATTGGTTTTTAGATGTTTCAAGTCATCAAAATTGGTTTTCAATTTTTAAGGATTTCCAAAATCAGTCGTTTGGTTACCATTGTTACAAACATAAAATCGCCAATAATTACAACGACTTATTGAAGGATTTTGAAAATGCTAAAAAATATTTTTCTCAAAATGATTTTGAAATCAATTCGGCATCTGCGATTTACGGAAAATGGAATTTAGATTTTGCAAAATTGTACGAGGAAAAAAATATAAAATATTCTTCGGAGTTTTCTTTTACTTATGATACTCTTCCCTTTTTTCCATTTACAGAAAATAAAATATTTTCAACTTTACAAATTCCAATTCATCCAATTTGCATCGGCTCACTTCGTCAATCTGGTTATAACCAAAACGAAATGACTGAATATTTTATAAATCATATTGATAAATGTTTAAAATTAAATTTACCAATTATGCTTTATCATCATCCTTTGGATAAAAACCACGAAGTGTTGCAAAATATATTTGACTATATAAAAGAGAAAGCAATTCCGAATATTTCCTATGATGACTATTTTAATTTTTGGATGGCTCGAATGAATTCAAAAATTGAATTTGATTTCAATCAACAAAATAATATTCTCAAAATCAAATCTGATTCAGATTCTTTTTTCTCTGTTTCCTCCGATGAAAATAATTTTCATCTTGTAAATGATAAAGATGAATTTAATTTTTCTAATTTTAATTTTACTAAAAAGGATATTTATTCTTTTCCAGAGGATTACAACAGAATTCGCGATTTCGATTTACGACATTTAATTCAATCATTTTTATTTTATATTCAAACAAGATGAAAATTCTCTTTACAAGTTACGAAGCTCTTGCAATCTTGCGAGGCGGACCAAAAACTCAATTACTTCAAACCAAATTCGAATTAGAAAAACTTGGTGTAAAAGTTGACTTATTCGATATGTGGGAAAGTTTCAATCCTGCGAAATATGATTTGGTACATTTATTTGCCGCAAATATTTCCACACATAGTATTGCTCGGAATTTATTTCCATTAAAATTACCAATTGTAACCTCCCCAATATTTTTCACTCAACATTCTTCTTTATTTATAAAAAGTATAATTAAATCTGAAAATATAATTAAATCTATTCGTCCCGGATTTTATACCGATTACGGAATCACAAAACAAATTTGCGATTGGTCAAAACATCTTTTACCAAATACAATTGCTGAAGCAAAATTAATTTCTGGTGGACTCGGTCAATCGAAAAATAAAATTACAGTTGTGCCAAACGGAGTGAGCGAGCGATTTTTAAAATCTTCAAAAAAACTTTTTAAAAATAAATTTGGACTCGATGATTTTATTTTATTTGTTGGGCACATCGGTCCGCATCGAAAAAATGCGCTTAACTTAATCAAAGCGCTACAAAAAATTGATTATCCTTCGGTGGTTATTGGGCGAAATGACAATTCCCAATATGCGCAACAATGTATTTCCGAATCAAAAAAATCGAAAAATATTTTAATGCTCGACCATATTGACAATTCTTCAAATCTGCTTGCCTCAGCTTTTAAATGCGCAAAAGTTTTCGCGCTTCCGTCACTTTACGAAACTCCGGGAATTGCCGCGCTTGAAGCCGGACTTGCCGGTGCAAAAATTGTAATTACACCTTTTGGCGGAACTAAAGATTATTTTAAAAATTTTGCCCAATATGTAAATCCTTTTGATGTTGATGACATACGAAAAGGAATTGAAAATAAATTAAACGAAACTCCAAATTCTGATTTACAAAATCATATTAAAAATAATTTTTTGTGGAAAAATGTAGCTGAGCAAACTTTAGAAGTCTATAAATCTGTTTTAAATAAATGATTGAAAAAATATTAGTCGTTCGACAAGATAGGGTTGGCGATGTTGTTTTAATGACTCCACTTTTAGAATCGCTTCGCAATATTTTTCCGAAAGCATTTATTGCAGTTTATGTTCGAGAAGCGGTTTCCTCAATTTTAAAAAATAATCCACACATAAACGAAATTATTTTTGTTAATGAAAATATTTACAAATCCAAAAAAGAATTATTTAAAGAATCTCTTCGTCTTAGAAAATATCATTTCACAAAAGCAATCATTCCTCTTCCAGAAAAAGAAATTGCATACTTAACATTTTTATCTGCAATCCCAAAACGATTTACTTTTAGCAGAAAACCTTTCAATCTAATTACATTTTCTAAAATTTTAAATAAATCTTACAATCCGCCTCGTCATGAATTTGACTACATGATGGATTTTGCAAGATTGTTTGACAAAAATATTTCATCTCCAATCCCAAAGATTTATTTAACTGATGATGAAATAAATAAATCAAAAAATATTTTAATTGAAATTGGAATTGATATTTCAAAACCAATAATCGGGATTAATCCCGGCTCAGGTGGCTCAGTACCAAATTGGTCATTGGAAAATTATCTCAAACTCACAGAAAAATTATCAAACGATTTTCAAATAATTGTAAATATCGGTTCAAACGAATTGGAATTGAAAAACGAAATGTCAAAAATTAAAAACAAAAATATTTTTATTGTAACTCCAAAACTTCGAGATTTAATTTTAATTTGTTCAAACTTAAAATTACTTGTTTCATCAAGCACTGGCACAATGCACATTGCCGCCGCGCTTGGCACATCGACTTTAACTTTTTATTGCCCACTTAAAGTTTGTTCGCCAAAAGTTTGGGGAGCGCTTGGAAATTTTTCCACAAACATTGTAGCATCAGAAACTTTTTGTAACGATATTTGTATAAATAATTCGCGGCAATGCACACTTTCCGAGATTTCCGTTGAATCAGTTTATCAAAATATTTTAAATTTAGTGAATTAAGTTATGAAAATTTTAAAAAGTTTTATTTTATTTATCTGTTTTATCTCGCTTGCAAAAGAGCCAGATTTGAAATGGAAAAATTTTTCTTCAGGTTTAGTTGAAGCAAAAAAATCGAACAAAATTATTTTGGTTGATGTCTACACCGATTGGTGCAAATGGTGCAAGGAAATGGATAAAAATACTTACGCAAACGACGATGTAATTAAATATTTAAATAAAAATTTTGTCGTTGTAAAATTAAATGCCGAAGGAAGCGACTCGTTTGTTTATAATGGAAAGAAATATTCCTCTCCCGATCTTTCACAATATTTTAATGTCGATGGATATCCTGCAACTCTATTTTTAAAATCAAATGGTGATATAATTACTTTACTCCCCGGTTATAACGAAGCGCCAATGTTTTTAAAAGTATTATCTTTTATTAATGAAGAGAAATACAAAACGATGGATTTTGATAAATACATCGAGACTAAAAAATAATTGACATTTCTGCGTAAATTTAATCCTGTCTAACCAAAGCGGAAATTTATTTATTTAAATTTAAAAAATGGATTCCCGATAAAAGATTTCGGAAATAACATAAAGTTTTATTCATTAAATAAAAAAATAATCGTCATTCTCGCTAAATCAGTAATCCAAAATAAAATGTCACTCTGAGTATATCCAATTGTGACACAAAAAATAATTGCCACCAAGTCACCAAGACACTAAGTTGAACACAAAGAAAAAAATATAAAATGATTTTTGTAAAATAATCCTCACCCCAACCCCTCTCCTTAAAAAAGGAGAGGGGTTTTTTGTTTTGCGTAGGCAATCGAAATCGTCGGAGGATGAGCGAACAAGCAGGAATCAATCGAAGCGTATTTAATTTCTCTGCAAATAAAAAATGTTA
>ERZ1292623.99-Hain-H51-01um-R1-99-length-93624-cov-11_pt1 | contig 93624 bp, 120 predicted proteins | sample MGYA00564398_ERZ1292623 | MGnify/ENA primary metagenome ERZ1292623 (study PRJEB36523, sample SAMEA6512633) | groundwater metagenome | collected 2019-01-07 | study: AquaDiva: Metagenomics assemblies of 32 groundwater samples
TATCAAACCTCTTTTCATCAAGCTCCTCATCCACTGCATCAAAATCCTCAGGAATGGTCAGAGAAACATTGATGCTTGCCGTTGCATTTGCATAGCTTGTTGCCAGCCCATCCACATTCACATTTCCCGAAGGAAAACCATTTGCTGGAGTAAAGGTAAAACCAACATTACTATACGCCAAATCAGTAAAATCGACTGTTATATTCTGGCTTAATGAAATAGGAGCGTTATTCAGCTGCTTTTCCTGATCATTGGATCCAAAGTCAATGCTTGACTGCTGGATGTTAATGTTTGCAGACACTAGAGGAATCCATAATATAGCTATCAGGAACAGCATAACCCCCAATTGTTTAGCCATTTCACAGTGAAGACGAAAAAATGATTTATAAAAGTATTGTTACAATTGCATTTTAAGAATTAGTCTAGAGGAACGTATTCCCCATTTTCTTCGTAGAGTACTACCCCATACAACTTTTCACCCTTTGCATATAATGGTGATTCATAGGCCTTGTTTAAGACCTGAGCCACTTCTTCTGCAGTTCCTTGATTTGATGCGTTTGGCAAATGTCCTTTCATTGCAAAGGGTATTCCATTCGCTGCAGCATCTTCAACAATCTTCGTCAATTCTGGATCCCCTTTTATGGTTCTCACATCACCTGTAAGAGAAAGATCCAATGTAGAGGGGACTCTTGCCAGAGCGCGCATCTTTGGCAATTCTGCCTGAATTGCTGCTTCTGGTGCATTACACTTGAAAAATGCATATGCGTGACCCATGATGAAACCTCTATTATTATGAGGATGCTCCACCTATATAAACCTTTCCTTTTGTTACTACTTAATAGTTAGTATAAATGCCTGTTATTTACTTTATAACCCTTTAAATCCTCTTATTTTCCCTTCTCCCGAAAGCTTTCCGCCTTTTTCGTCCTCATTCTTATTAATCCAGAAACTCTCCTACTTCATTAGTCAAATGCAAGAGAAATGATTATAAAGAGTTAGTTATACTGTATAACTATGTTTGTATATCATACCAAATTAAAGGCTTGGGGGAACTCTCTAGGAATTATCGTTCCCAAAGAACAAGCTGAAAAAGAGCAATTAAAGACAGAACAAGAAGTTAAAGTAATCATCACCCCAAAAAACGTGCTCAAGGTCAAACATATCTTTGGAACATTGAAAGACTGGAAAAAACCGACAGCAGATATCATGAAAGACATAGATAAAGAACTAGACAGCGAACTTCTCGAGTAAATCACCATGCCTTATTTTTTTGACACCTACGCCATCATTGAAATCATAAAAAGCAATACAAATTATCATCCCTATAGCGAGGAAGAAATTTTTACTTCTTTTTTGAATTTAGGGGAGTTATACTATGTATTACTCAGAAATTTTGATGAACGCATAGCTGAACAATGGAAAAAGAAACTCGAAGGAACCTATTTAACACTCACCGAAGATATTATTATTAAAGCAATGAAATTTAAATTCAAACATACAGATAAACATTTTTCATTCATTGACTGCGTTGGATATATTTTATCAAGAGAAAACAATATGACATTCTTAACAGGAGACAAAGCATTTGCACACATGGAAAACGTGGAATTTGTTCAATAACTTATTATTTTAGAAAAAGACATCCTCTTTATTCCCTTTACAAATTTCCAACAGCCTCCTCAATGAGGTGAGAAATCGGCTTCCCTGTCCTTTCTTTCAGCATTTTGAGCTTCTTGATGATCTTTTTATCAAGAGTCACATCTATCCTTGCTCGTCCTATCGGCCACTCTCTCGTTTTATCGTACTGCTCAAGGATATCAAACATTTCCTTGTACTTGTGCAAGATTTTTGCTCTTTTTTGATCATTTAATTGCATTTTTAAGTCGCTCCTCAATTGCTCGAATGTGAGTTATATTTTTTGACGCAATGGACAAGATGTGATGCAATAATAGATTTCTATTAACCTCTTTGCGTGACTCATCTGCAAAGGCTAGGGCAAGAAACATTGCCGTTCGTTTGTTTCCATCACTGAAAGGGTGATCTACTAAAATTGCTCTGAAGAGATATGCAAGCTTCTTGTAATCTCCTAATTTTTTATTTTTTTGCTGTTTCAGCGCAAAATCGAGACTTGCTTCATTTCTTATCAAGCCTCCAAATCCCTTGTTTATTCGTACAATATCTCCCTTACTTATTTTCATACACATAAAAATACGTAAGATGTATATAAACTTTACTCTTTTAAAACCCGTTATCTTCCCTTCTCCTGAAAGCTTTTCATCACATCCTCCGTACATTGTAACGTTAAAGGGAGTTTTACTCTCTCCGAAAGGATTTTAAGTTTCTATTCTTATCAATTTTCATGGAAGAAAAAAGCCCTCAGGAAAGACTATTCAACCAAATTATGAGTTTAACCCCAATAATTGAGATTGAAGAAACAAAAAAAGATAAAACGACTTCAATGAGTAGGAAAGAATACGTTTTAATTAACGGAAACAAAATAAATTTCTATAACTTCAAGGCTCATTTAGATACTATTCAGAAAAGAAATTATCTAAATAATTTTTGTCTTTATGAGATTTCAAAAGATTGTGATAATAAACAAGTTCTTACAAAAGAGGAATTAGCATCATTAGACAAAGATAAAAGTGATTATCATCCAAACTTCCTTATTCAGTGCGAATACTTTTTGTTTTCTACAAAAACCATCTTCGATACAATTTTTAAAATGATTAAATATCTTTTTCCAGAAAAAAGCCATAAAGGATTTGGCGAGATAGAAAAATGGAAAGAGGGAGATTTAATGAAAGACCTAATTGGAGAGAATTTGGACTGGTTTATTACATTCAATAATAGAAGAAATAGGCTAACGCATGATACTATTGCCGGAATTTCAACAAATATTAATCATAGAGTTCAAGAGGGAACTATCACCTATTCAAAGAGAAATTTGAATATTAGAAAGGAATGGGAACAAAGCGGAGAACTTTTCCAGCTACCGAATTATTTTGAAGAATGCTTTTCAAAGACAAATAAAGTAATAAATAAGTTTTATGAACTCCTATTGAATCAAAAAATAGAAGGTAAAACTATAACTTAGCTAATTCTTTAGCAACTTTCTCGCCATCTTTTGTTCTTTTGTAAATTCTACCTGTTCTATCTTCAGGATTTACAATTTCAACTAATTTTTTATCTTTCAATTCAGACAATGCTCTTGAAACTAGATTAAAGTAGGTATTGCTGTTGCTTTTGTAGATTTTCATAACTAATTCCGAAGGCATCATAGGTTTATCCAAATTCATGAAAATTTCTCTACGATTTTTACCTCTTTTTATGAAACCTATTGCTTTTAGCAATTCCATAGCAATCTATAAGCAATTTAACTTAAGAAACAAATTCAACAATCTATTAGCAAATTGTGAGCGAAAAAAGAAAGATTTATAAGTAATTTAATACAATTAAATTTATCATGGCTAAAGAACACAAGCGAATCACTCTCGGATTAGTTTTAAGTTGGATTTTTGGAATCCTTTTTGGGATTAGTGGGTTAACATTTTTGTTTACAGGTTCTATCGTCTCTGGAGGCTCCTTAATTCTTGCATCTTTAGTTATATTGCCTCCTATAAATAAATTCGTAAAAGATAAATGGAATTTCGAACTTTCGAGAGGATTAAAAATAACACTTGTGATAATATTATTTGTTATTTATGCTGTCAGCCTGTCAAACTCTGGAGACTCTAATATTGATACTTCCTCATCTTCAAACCAGCCTTCAACACAAGGAACTCAAATAAACACCAATCAAGAACAACAAAATGAACCTCAGATATATAAATTCGGAGAAAAAGTAACAATAGGAGATTTTGCTTATACTTTTAATAGTTATCAAACACAGAGTTATGTTGGAAATGAATATTTTGGTGAACAAGCAGACGGAATATTCTTAGTATTTGATGTAACAATAGAAAATATCGCTAAGGAATCAAAAACCCTATGGGGTTCTTATGTGACTATTGTTGATAATCAAGATAGAAGATTTGAGCACGATACTACCGCAGAGATTTACTTAGATGATTCATTTAGTTTTGAACAGATGCAACCAAGTCTTCCAAAAAGAGGAAAAATAGTATTTGATGTTCCTCAGGATATTAAAGGATTTATAGAAGTTTCCAGTGATAGTGTTTGGTCAGATGAGAAAAAATATGTTTCTTGGGCAAGTGAATAATTAAACCTTACTCAACTTTATCAAATCCAACCATTTATTTACTCCTAATTCAAATTGAGGTATAGCAACTTCGGCAGGTGTCTTTTTGCCTAAAGACATATGCTTTCTATTAAAGTTATAATTAATTTCTAATCCTTTCATTATCGAATGGGCAGATTCTATACTGCCGTGAAACCCCCTCATTATTTTTGTTCTTTCTCTGATTGTATTGTGCAACCTCTCAATTGGATAATTAAATCCTCTTTCGTCCGCTATTACAACATTGTGCATTATCCTGCTTTTAGTTCTTGAAGAAGCATGATAAGGAGATTGTAAACTGAAAGTTTTTCTTAACACTCTTGGATAACCTCTTAATCCGTCTGTTGTAACAATCTCAACCTGTTCTCCTGTCTTGAATTTAGCTCTTTTCATAACTTTTATCAGGTTTTCATTAGTTCTACTTCTCATGTATTCGCCTGTTACCATAAATTTAGTTTCAACATCAAAAGTATCTACAAACCAATTCTGTTCTTTTCCTTTATGGTATTTGCTTTTTCTTCTGTAATATTCCATTTCATCGCTTTGCATCTCCTTTCCGCACTTTATTGGAACATTATCAACTAAATTTCCAACTATCTCAGCATACTTAATAACCCAACGATAAACTGACATGTGGCTTGAATTATAAGGATAAAAAGCTTGAAAATGTTCTTGCACCTTTCTTAATGAAACACCTTTGTAATACAAGTCAATTCCAGCAGTAATTTTATTTGGATGGTTTCTCATTCGGTAAAACCCATCATCAATGACAAATCTAAAATTACAACCCTTACATCTGTATCTTTGTATTTTGCCTCTATTGTTAGTTTTTCTTTTCCCATCTTTTTTAATCTGATTGGAATTACATTTAGTACAGATTACATTTTTATACTTCTGTTCAATTACATCTTTGGATTTCATTTTGGTTGGTAGCTGATTTGGAATCTAGGGGGCTTTATGCCCTCTTTATATTTACTTAACTAATTACTAATTACATAGGTAAGTTAAACTATATAAATGTTTCGGTAGTTAATTATTAATTATATAGTAATTACTTTAAAAAGTAAGTTTTATAAAGATTGAATTTCTATATTTAGATATGGCTGAAATAAAAATAGAAGTTAAAGGATACAAATGTGAAAGATGTGGGCATGAATGGATACCCAGAAAAAAAGAATATCCTATTTTATGCCCAAATTGTAAATCTGCTTATTGGGATAAACCAGCAAGAAAGAAGAAATAATTTTTTTGAGTCAAATAACTCCCGCTTACGTTACAATGTACATCCTCCGATATACTTATAAATATCATTCTGCTCTCCTCTTGTAATGACTGAACAAAACCAGCTCCTTAAGGAATTAAAAGCTCTCCGCGAAGATGTCAATTACCTCAAAAAGCACATTGTCGATTCTGATGTTCTCTTGACTGATGATGATCTTGAATCTCTGAGCGAAGCAAAAAAAGACCTCCGAGAAGGCAAGACGAAGAGGCTGATCTAACATTTATCATATTGAACTTTCTCAAAAAGCTCAGAAATTCTTAGAAAAATTTGATAACCATATCAGAAGCCGTATCGAAGAAAAACTCAAACGACTCGGCCAGGAACCTCACCCTTCAGACGCTAAATTCATCGGAAGAATTGAAGGAGGAAAAGTTTTTCGATACAGAATTGGAGACTATCGTGCACTTTATCTTGTTAATTACGGAGAAAACATCATTCTTATTACTAAGATTGATAAACGACCACGCGTTTACCAGTCATGATTACACCACTTCCAGAATGACTGCATTTGTTCTACTAATCGGGAAGATGCCATTCTGGGCAGCATAATCAATGACCAACCCCTGTAATGTTACATTCACCGGAAAAGAAATCCCTTGAGGAATATAATAACTAAATGGTGTTCTTGTCACATAGGGTAATGTAACAACAGGAACTCCTAACTCCCCATAAAAGCCGAGCGTGTTAAAGACTGTTAACGGAAAACCTCCTGTTAATGGCGTGTTGAAACAGAAGTTCCCTAACGGAGGGGTTGGGGCTATTGAAGAGAAGGATGGTTCACCCAGATCAGCATACACGATGAAATATGAGCCGCCGATATTTGCTGTAGATGGTGGAGACTCTATGGAAATGTTAATTGGCTGGTTCATACTGACTGTGCTTACGTGATTCCCACTTCCTCCCTGATCATTCACAAAAAGCACCGATGTTAATGCACTTATCCCCATATTTACATTCCCTGGAGCACATGACTGTAATACTGGATTTACAGAAATATTAAATCCCGGAGGTTCTCTTGCAATGTTACTCACACGAACTTCATCAATTTTTCCTTTGAAAAAACTAAACGAATTGTCAAATACTGCAGAACCAATTTCTAATGGAGCATTAGAGTTAGTGACTGTTCCAGATACAAATGAATTCCCCACTTCATTTCCATTTATATACAATTTCATCTCTGAATTATCATAAGTTCCTGCAACATGCACCCAATCTCCTGTAGCTATACTTATATTTGATTTTACTAAACATTCATTACACACACCAGCAATGTTCAACTTCAGATTCAAAGAAGATCCTGTCTGGTTATTTTCTGCATACAACACATAACTCCTTTCATTAACTCCAAATCGATGATCCCATTTTGCGACAATTGGAAATTTACCCATTGCTCCTTCAGGCTCAAAAAATATCCATGCTTCTAATGTTAAACTGCTTCCGAGATCTAATGAAGGATTATCATTCATACTTATTTTGCTTCCTGAAAGATCTAATGCATTTGTGCTTCCCTGAATAATTGGTGTCACACCTACCCATGCTGGTGGATTCACCCATGTTGCTCCTATAAGAGTTCCATTATTTCCATTTAAGGAACTATCATTTGTAATACTTCCAACACCCTCATCAAAATGCCATAACCCTATTGTATTACTATCGTCACTACAAGAATTTAGTAAACAAAATTCACTTGGATTTCTTGCCACATCACTTATCCTTATTTCATCTATCATTCCATTAAATGAAAGATACTGTGTTGTTTGATTATTTTCAATGCCACCAAAAACCAAATTTGAAGAGGATATTGCAGGAAGTGCACCGCCCATCGCTTGTTCTAAACTCCCATTTACATAAAACTTCAAACCAACATTATCAGCAGAAGTCACTGCAACATGCACCCACCTTCCAATTGGTGCTGGAACATTACTTATACAAAGACCACCACAACCAACAGCAAGTGCTGTCACTAAATTCCCTGTAGATCCAAATCCATTGTCAGTTAGATCTAAAGAGTACGCGTTATCCTTTCTTAATATTCCATCAATAACACCACTTCCAAAAGTTCCCAAATAATAGATCCATGCTTCTAATGTAAAATTGTAATTATAAAGATTTAAACTTGCATGATGAGGTACTTCAACTTTATTATTTAATCCAAAAAGCAAGGCATTCCCAAACTTTCCTGCTTCAGAAAAAGTCCCATTATTTGTACCAGTCTCATCAACAACAACTTCTCCAGCACCCTCGTCAAAGTGCCACAACCCCACTGTTGCCGCATCCACCTGATACTCAGACTGCGCATCAACCACAAACGAACCTAGAATAATTAAAGCACAAAAAAGAAGAAAATTACTGCTCTTCTGCATTTTCAGTCATTCCTTCTCTTTCTGCATTCAGCTTTTCCTCAATCTTCGGCCATAATAATTCCAATGTTTCTTGAGAATCCTTCCTTTCAACCTGAGAAACACCTTCTGTCCTTCTGACAATAAGCTTTTCCAGCTCTTCAACAACCAGATCTTTCCTCACCTGCGCAGCAACAAGAACACTGAGAATAATGATTACAACAATAAGCACTCCAATAAACCCCCTTCGCGCTTTCATACCAAACACTATTTCCTTACAATGCACTAATCTTCTCTAACAGAACTTCGATAAACCCCTTCTTCTGATTCTCTTCTATCCTTTGTATCTGATCATCAGACAACAAACTTGTTAAATATATCACAAAGGCATTATCTCCAAAGATTGGCCTTTCCTGCTGTTTTAATTCCTCAGCCTGCACGTCTTCAACACCAAGAGGAATATCAGCAGATCGCGCTTCACGAACCGCTTGTGCAGCTATCTCATCCTGCACTGCATCTTCTGCCACTCGCGCCTCTTGCGCACTAATAAGCACAGCTAAAACCAGCGTTATCACAATTGCCCCTGTCAATAGTTTTTTCATTGTATCGTCCCCTTTCTCTTGATTCCTTTTCATCTATAAAAACCTTTTGCTCAGCCCTTTATCCAGGACCAGGAAAAACAGGAGGGGGGTTCAGACACATCTGTTTAAAAGCAGGATTCTTCACAAACGCACAGGCAGAAGGATCACTCGTTTGCTGCGCAAACTGCACATAACAGTTATCGATGTCAGTGGCCTCATTCAACACCAACTGATTACACACAGACGCATCTTGCAAGCCCAAAGCAACATTCAGCACACACGCATTCCTTGTCCCTTGATCTTGCACCTCCGCACACTGCGCAATATCCTTCACCTGCTGCGCACTCATCACAATACATTGATCCTTTGTCCCGCATATCTTATCTCCAAAAAGAGGACTTTCAAAACCAGAAAAACACCAATTTCCCGGCGTTTCTTCCACACATCCTTTCATTCCTTGCGATCCAGCATCTTGCGATGGTGGTAATGAGCGAATCTCTTCCCGAGACTTTTGTCCACATGCAACAAGAAATAATAACCCTACTAATAATATCCACACTCTTTTTTGCATCTTTATCCCTTTTTTTATTCACCCTTTCCCTTAAATACCTTTTGCATCCCCTTTTCTCAATGTTTATAAACACGCTATTTCCCCTTTCTCTCATGAAGGGAACCATCACCACCATTATTCAAGAAACACCCACAGTCCGCAGCCTCTTCATCACTCTTGATCAAGCAATCACTTTTATTCCCGGACAGTTCCTCATGGTGTGCAAACCTGATCCTTCTCGTATCATCAAACGATCTTATTCCATCGCAACCCCACCCTCCCACAGCAGAGACGTGCAAATCACCCTCAACATCACTCCAAAAGGAGAAGTATCCGGATGGCTCTACAACCAAAAAATAGGAAACACGCTTGACATCGAAGGCATCCACGGCCTTTTCACTCTCGACACCAAAAACAAGGACATCATTTTCATAGCTGGAGGCACTGGCATTGTTCCATTCATGAGCATGATACGCCACCTCACAGAACACCACTACCCTCACCACATCACTCTTCTCTACAGCGCAAAGACACCTGACGAAATCATCTTCAAAAAAGCACTTGATGCCCTTGCACGCCACAACAAAAATCTTCGCGTTCTCTATACCATCACCCAACACGCACCCACCTGGAACGGACATCGCGGCAGAATTACCAGCACCTTCCTGACACAAGTATTGCACACCTTCACCCACAAAGACTACTACATGTGCGGATCACCAGCATTTGTCAACCACATCGTCACCATACTCCTGCAGCATGATGTATTAAAAGAAGACATCAAACTCGAACGTTGGGAATAGAATTAATGTGTTTAATATAAGTATCTTGTAACTTTCTATAGACTTTTCACATATTTTAAGCCAATCTTTATAAGGAGAAAATTATTTCTTTCCTTTTATGTACGCTATTTATGCTACAGACACGTTCAAAAAATTATATATCAGCCTCGATAAGACTGAACAGGATTGGATTACTAAAACTCAAGCAAAACTCAAGACGTATCCAACTGGTAAGCCCCTTCACTTTTCTTGGTTTCGAGAGAAAAAATATCTTAATAAACGATTGTACTACTTAATTGATGAAGAACAAAATAAGATCCTATTTATTTCATTTGCTGCAAAGAAAGATCAACAAAAAATTATCAATTTTATTTTAGCAAATAAGGACGAGCTGCTTAGCTATCTAAGAAGCCTTTGATTTGAATTTACTTACTCTTCCTTCCCGAAGATCTTCAAGGCTCGATTTTAGCTGGAGAAGTGCATCATCTGCTAATTCTGCTTTTTTCTTTAGTTTCTCGTACTCTTCTTTTGAAATAGTAATAGTCTGTTGTTTCATATTAAAAGGTTTTACAAATTTGTATACTTTCTTCCTTACTCTATACTTATAAATATTTATATAACTTTCGCTATAATTAAGCTTAATGCAGCCTTCTTCGTTGTAAACTTCTTCAAAGAAATATACTAAGCGGCGTTCTTTACGCAGCCTTCTTCTCTGCTGCCTTTTCTGCCCTCTTTAATGACAGCACCTTGTCTGCACTAATAGCCCTCTTGCCCTGAGGAACATACTTCTCATTCGCAGCCTTCACCCTTCTTGACAGCCTATTCTGATAGGTTTCGCTCCTTCCCTGATAACTCATCACGGCAACCTTAAACTCTGACCTCTTCCGATCAATCTGCCTCTTCAACTCGCTCCTCTTCCTCGGCATGAACGTCCACTTCAACTTCCCCTCAAGCTCGTGAATCTCCGCACGCTGCCCCTCCAAATCTGCATCAGCCTGATCACGAAATGCGAGATACTCTTGGCGCGTCTTCCGAATATCCTGCAGCTCTACATGATACCCTGCTTCACTGTCAAGACCAGCCTTTTCCCTTGCAATCATTCCTTTCAATGATGCAATATACCCAATTTCCGATGCAAATTTCTGTCTGTATTCTTCATTCAACTCTGCGACAGATGCTTCTAACTTTCCCAAATAAGATAACGCGCTGTCTGTCCACACGCTTGTGGCACGCTCTGCTTTCTCTGCCCAATACTCCTGACCTTCAATCTCCTCCTTTGAAAACTTTTTGTCATGAATCCTTTGCAAGGTCAGCCTTCCTTCATGCGACCGCATCAACGCGTGCAACTTCACCACATTACTCACTTGCTCACTCATGAAATGTTCTACTGCATTATCAATTGTTATCTTGACTGCAGACTGCGCGGGGAGAAGGCTTTCTAATGTTTGCATCGAAGAACGCATCCTCAACGGAGATGCGGTGTACAACGCGTAAAGAGATGCGACATTCTTCTCATAGCTCGCGTGCTCTTCATTCTCCAGAGGTTGTGATTCAACACTTTGCTGTCCAGCGTTTTCCATGCACTCTTTCTCATTTTTCCTTTTAAAACCGTTTCTATCTCCTCCACCAACATAATCCTTTTAAATATCAAAAAAAATTCCTACTATTATCTCTCAAGGCATGTGATACCCATGACTGCACCCATCGGACAACCTGCGCCATCATTTGACTGCAAAGCCTATGAAAACGGCAAGTACAAAACAGTGAAGCTGACAGACTACAAAGGAAAATGGGTTATCTTGTTCTTTTATCCCTTAGACTTCACCTTTGTCTGCCCCACAGAAATCGAAGGATTTGCCAAAAAAGAAAACGACTTCAAAAAACTGAATGCGGTTGTGATCGGCGCATCCACCGATTCAGAATACTCCCACAAGGCATGGTTTGAAAGAGATTTACCCACTGTTAAATTTCCTGTCTTAGCAGACACCACCCATCACGTCAGCAAGGCATACGATGTCTTGAAAGAAGACCAAGGCATTGCATACAGAGGCACGTTCATCATCGACCCCAAAGGGATCTTGCGCTATAAAGTGGTATCTGACTTAAGCGTCGGGAGAAGCGTTGACGAAACCTTACGCGTATTACAAGCACTCCAATCCGGAGAATTATGCCCTATTGACTGGAAACCAGGACAAAAAACATTAGGCAAAGGATAACCAGATGAAACCATTACCCCATGCACCAAAAAACTTCAACAACCTTCTTGGAACTTTGAAATTAAGCGACAAGCAGCTGCAAGCCCATTTTGGACTGTATGAAGGGTATGTAAAAAAATACAACGAAATCCAAGAAAAACTTGCCACAGCAGACCCTACCGGAGGCAACTATTCCTTTAACGAATTCAGCGAACTGAAACGACGAGAAGCAGTTGCTTTTAATGGCGCATTCTTGCATGAAAGCTACTTCGAAAACATGTCTGGAGAAAAATCAGATCCCTCACCAGAACTCATGAAAGCGTTCACCACCACCTTCGGCAGCTTTGACACCTTTCTTGCACTCATGAAAGGCGCAGCAAGCAGCACACCAGGATGGGTCATCCTCACCTGGAACAAAGTAGAAAAACGATTGCATCCTTACATCATGTTCGAACACCACATTGGTTATCCTGTGCACCAGGAAGCGATCCTCTCACTTGACTGCTGGGAACACGCATTCATGATAGACTTTGGCACGAAAAAAGCAGACTACCTCACTGCATTCTTTAGCAATGTCAACTGGCCTGTCGTGAACAAACGGTTTGCGCTTTTAACCAAAAACCTTCTCTAGTGCGGAAACACGCTGCCCAGCCACCACACCATTATCACACCAACTATTAACGCAACCATCTGGAGAAAACCCTTCTGCACATCCTCCTCCTTCTTCAGCTCAGGAAACAAATCCGCAATTGCAATATACACAAAGCCGCCTGCGGCAAACGCCAAAATGGAAGGCAGCACCATCTCCACAGCTGTTAAAAAGAAATACGCAACCAGCGCTCCAAGAAATGCAACCAATGCAGAACCAAAATTAAACAGCAACGCCTTCATCCTCCCAAAACCACCATGCACCAAGACTGCAAAATCACCAATCTCCTGAGGGATCTCATGCAAGGCAATCGCAATTGTGGTGATAATACCCGTGCCCACATTATTCACAAACGCAGCAGCAATCACCACCCCATCCAAGAAATTGTGAATTGCGTCTCCAAACAAGTTCATATATGTAAACGCATGATACTTCATCTTTACCTTATGCTGATGCCCCTGATGACAATGATGCCAATGAATAAAACGCTCAACAACAAAAAAAGACAAGATACCAAAAATGACTGCACTGAAATTTGCATTCGTTGCACCTTCTAATGACTCTGGCAATAAATCAAAAAATGCAACACCCAACAACGTTCCTGCAGCAAACGCCACAAAGACTAACATCATATTTTCCAGCTTCTTCTGCCTCACTGACAACGTGATGACCCCTATTAACGAAATAAGACTTACTGCAAGAACTGCAAGAAGAATATAACTTAACACCATCTTCACTTCCTTACACGTGATAACCTATTTAAACTTTTTCTTCCCTTGAAAATTCACCAATTCAACCATGAACACAACAGCGTTTCGTCTCCCCACAGATTCCACTGTGCAATGAACGTTATTTCTTCCGAAACGGACTCAACACATTATCCAAAATTAACCCCAGAAAACCACCAGCAATCGCCCCTATCCATCCCGCGCTAAATGCGCCTACCATCATTCCAAGCAATGTCAACGCATTTTCCTTAATAAACCGGCTTTCCATTTTTCTTCACCATTCCTCGCAAGTGCTCTAAGATTATATAAATTATCGCCACTACTCCCCAAGTAACCCAGCGATTTGCTAACGCCTCAGTCTTCACCACTAACAAATAGATCATCACTCCACCAAATGAAAACATAAACAGGTAATATAATCCCTCTGCAATTTGCATACAACACTTTGCTCTTTCTTCTTTATAATCTTAAACTCTCATTCTTTGCATCTTTTACGCCATTTTTGAAACCTTTCTGGAGAAAACTATAAGAATAAGCAATCTTTCTCAAGACTATGCAAAAAAAGTGGTGGAAGTTATTAGACACTATAGATATTTACATCACCGCCTGGATGAAGAAAGAAGGCATTACCTTTCTTCGATGGTCATTAGCAATCATCTTCATCTGGTTTGGAATATTGAAACCCTTCAACTTAAGCCCTGCGCAAGACCTCGTTGCAAACACTGTCTACTGGTTTTCTCCTGAACTCTTTGTTCCCATCCTCGGATGGTGGGAAGTGCTTATCGGCGTTTGCTTCCTCTTCAAACCACTTATTAGAATTGGCATCCTCCTGCTCGCACTGCAAATGGCAGGCACCTTCTTGCCCCTCTTCCTCCTTCCTGAAATTGTGTACAACAAATCCTTCTTTTCCCTCACCCTGGAAGGACAGTATATCATCAAGAACCTCGTCATCATCGGCGCAGCCATAGTCATCGGCAGCCACGTGCGAGACAAAAAAAACTCGTAAAGGAAAAGTATTTATACATTCACCCATCTTTTTCTTTCATGGTTGCTGCTTCCTATCTCATCGAGTTTTACGGCACCGAGTGCAAACACTGCAATGAAATGAAACCTCTTATTCAAAAGCTCGAACAAGAACTTGGCATTGAACTCACAAAGCTTGAAATCTGGCACAACGAGAAAAACAAGCAGCTCTTTGAAGAGCTTGACAACGGAAGATGTGGCGGCGTGCCCTTCTTCTTCAACAAGAAAAGTAGTAAATTCATCTGCGGATCCGCAAGCTATGACGCGCTCAAAGCATGGGCACAAGGCACATAAAAAGAACAAAAAGAGGTGATCACCATTATCTCAGTCACTGCTGAAGCACCAGCACCCCAACCAAAACCCGCATGGCTCAAAATCAGACCACCAACAAACACCGCACAAGTGAACCACATTAAAACTCTTACTCAAACATTCAACCTCCACACCGTCTGCCAAGAATCCAAATGCCCAAACATTGCAGAATGCTGGTCACACGGCACTGCAACATTCATGATCATGGGAGACACCTGCACGAGAGCATGCAAATTCTGCCACGTCAAAACAAAGTTTCCCGCCAAACCCCTTGATCCTGATGAACCACAAAAATTAGCAGCAGCAATCAAACACCTCCAACTCACATACGCAGTCATCACCTCTGTCACCAGAGATGACTTGCCAGACCAGGGAGCACTTCACATTGCAAAATGCATCACCGAACTCAAAGAGACCATGCCCAACCTCCTCGTCGAAATACTCATCCCAGACTTCAAAGGGAATGAAGACTGCCTTAAAACCATTGTTCATGCTCGACCGCATGTGATTGCCCACAACATCGAAACAGTCAAATCACTCCAACGCAAAGTAAGGGATCCTCGCGCAGGATATGACCAGTCGCTGCGCATCTTACGCAACGTGAAAGAGTTGAACCCCCTCATCCTCACAAAATCCTCGCTCATGCTTGGTTTGGGAGAAACGCCAGAAGAAGTGCATCAGGCGTTCCACGACCTTCGTGCACACCAAGTAGACATTGTCACTCTTGGTCAATACCTCCAACCGAGCGCAGACCTCCTTCCTGTACATGCATATATCACTCCTGACCAATTCGCAGCGTACCAGAAGGCTGCAGAAGATGCAGGATTCCTCTACGCCATCGCAGGACCATTCGTGCGATCAAGCTACCGCGCAGGAGAACTCTTCATCGAACACGTCATCAACAGGAGCGCACATGGACCTCATTAAACAATACCCTCCATTGAGCGGGAAACAATTCCAAGTGCTGAACGAGAAAGGAAGCATTGTCAACAAGAAATGGATGCCCACACTCCCTGCAACACAACTTCTTAACATGCACCGCATGATGGTGCTCACCCGCATCGCAGACGACAAAGCACTCAAACTCCAAAGAAGTGGAAGGATGGGAACCTTTGCCCAAGTTTTAGGACAAGAAGCACAAGTTGGTGTTGGCTTTGCCATGAAACAAACAGACTGGCTGTTTCCTTCATTCAGAGAAACAGGCGTTATGCTTTCTCTTGGCATGCCATTGGAAAACTTTTACCTGCTCTTCATGGGAAGCGAATTAGGAAACAAGATGCCTCCAACAGTCAACAGCTTTCCTGTTGCTGTGCCTGTTGGAACGCAAACGCTCCACGCTGTCGGGGCAGCATGGGCAGCAAAAATTAAAGGAGACACCATTGCAACTGTCACCTTCTTTGGAGACGGCGCAACATCCGAGGGAGACTTCCACGAAGCCATGAACTTTGCAGGAGTTTTCAAAACACCCACTGTCTTTGTCTGCCAAAACAATCAATATGCCATTTCAGTCCCGCGATCGCAGCAAACCGCAAGCAAAACACTCGCACAAAAAGCATACGCATACGGATTTGACGGGATTCAGGTGGATGGGAATGATATCCTTGCCCTCTACGCAGCCACAAAGGCGGCACTCGCAAAAGCATACGCAGGCAATGGACCCACATTCATCGAAGCATACACCTACCGCCTTGCTCCGCACACCACCTCTGATGACCCCACTATTTACCGTACAGACCAGGAAGTGAAGGCCTGGCAGATGAAAGATCCGATTAAACGATTCAGAACCTATCTTTTAAAGAAAAAAATACTCACTGTCTCCCAGGAATCAAAAATGATTGCATCAGCAGAACAGCAGGTTGCAGCAGCAGTTGACAAGGCAGAAAAACTCCGCATCGCACAACCAGAAGACATATTCAACTTCATGTACAAAGATATGACTCCCCGCTTAAAAGAACAACTTACCTATTTAAAAGACATCACCAAGAAAAGAGGAGCAGCACATGCCTGAGCTCAACATTGTGGAAGCAATCAACCTTGCATTAAAACAAGAAATGCAGAAAGATAAGAAGATTGTGCTTTTAGGAGAAGATGTTGGCAAAGAAGGAGGCGTCTTCCGCGTCACCACCGGACTCCAACAATTGTACGGCAACCAGCGCGTCATTGACACTCCTCTTTCTGAATCAGGCATTATTGGAACTAGCATCGGCATGGCAGCCTACGGATTAAAACCTGTTGCAGAAATCCAATTCTCCGGATTTATATACCCAGGATTTGACCAGCTCATATCCCATGCGTCCCGCATCAGAAACAGAACACGAGGCAGATTCACCTGTTCCATGGTGGTGAGAACACCCAATGGGGGAGGCATCCGCGCACTTGAACACCACTCCGAAAGCACGGAGGCATTGTACATGCACACCCCAGGACTGAAAGTCGTTATTCCCAGCACACCCTCTGATGCCAAGGGACTTCTCATCTCTGCCATCCGCGATCCTGACCCTGTCATTTTCCTTGAACCTATTCGCATCTACCGCGCCATCAAACAAGAAGTTTCTGCAGAAGAGTATATCATTCCTCTGGGAAAAGCAGCAATCAGAAAAGAAGGAGGAGACGTTACCCTCATCACGTATGGAGCACTCGTCCGAGACGCGCTTGCTGCTGCAGACACATTAGCAAAAGAAAACATCAGCTGTGAAGTCATTGACTTGCGCACTCTCAACCCTTTGGATGAACAAACCATTATTACTTCAGTCATCAAAACAGGACGCGCAGTCATCATCCACGAAGGACCACGAATGTGCGGCATTGGCGCAGAAATTGCAGCCATCCTCATGGAAAAAACATTGTACTCATTGAAAGCGCCTGTTGCGCGCGTGACTGGATTTGACACTGTCTTTCCCTTGTACATGAACGAACATCACTATATTCCAGATGTATTCCGCATCACTGAAGCGGTGCGAGAGGTGCTTGCATGACCTATGCATTTCCCTTTCCTGATGTTGGTGAAGGCATCACTGAAGGACATCTCATTAAATGGCATGTCAAAATAGGAGATGACGTCAAAGAAGACCAAATCATTGCGGATGTGGAAACAGACAAGGCAGTTGTGGAAATTCCTGCACCCCGTGCAGGCACTGTTGTTGAACTTAAGTATAAGGAAGGAGACACCATTAAAGTAGGAGAGGTTATGCTCGTCCTTGCAGAGAAGGGGGAAAAAATAAAAGCAACAAAACCTGAAAAACAACCTCCCTCAAAAAAAGACACCTCTGTCGGCGTTGTCGGATTCCTTGAGGAAGCAACAGAAGTCATTCACGGAAAAAAAGATCTCTTTGCTGAACAACCTTCATCACCCAAAGAAACTCCGCAAACTATTCTCGCACTTCCCCGCGTCAGACAGCTCGCACACGACCTTCACGTAAACTTGAATACAATCACTGGCACTGGAAAAAACAATGAGATTACTGAAGAAGACGTGAGAAAGATAGTTGCAACTCCCGCACCTGCACCCCTCAAAATCGTGAAAAAATATGACCTGTATGGATATGTTGAACGCATTCCATTTACTGGCATGCGAAAAACTATTGCGAAAAATATGGTTGCATCCAGCACCGGAACAGCATCTGTCACGCACATGGATGAGGCAGACATCACTCACCTCTGGGATATCAGACAGAAAGAAAAAGAAAAAGCATTGCAGCAAGGCATCAAACTTACTTTCTTACCATTCATCATAAAAGCAGTCATCGCAGGACTAAAAAAACACCCAGCACTTAATGCAAGCCTTAACACGCTTGAAGATGGCAACCAAGAAATCATCCTCAAAAAATATTACAATCTTGGGATTGGTGTTGATACTCCAGACGGACTTATGGTCTTTGTCATTAAAGGAGCAGATGATAAAAACATGCTTGTCATTGCCAAAGAAATTGACGCGCTTGCCACAAAAGCACGCAATAGAACAATCGACTTAAGCGACCTCAAAGGAGGCACGTTTACCCTCACTAATTATGGAAGCATTGGCGGAATTCACGGCACCCCTATTATTAATCCTGGAGAAGCTGCTATCTTAGGCATTGGCAAAATAATTGAACAGCCTCGTGTCATTGATGGAAAGATTATTGCACGAAAAATACTACCACTTTCTCTCACCTTTGACCATCGGATTACTGACGGAGCAGAAGCAGCACGATTCGTCAATGTTGTCATTGAACACTTAGAAGACCCAGACTTATTGCTGATTGAAGATTAACCTGCCACAGACATCTTTTGCACTCTCTCTTCCAACTGCAACCCGTGATGACTCACAAAAAAAGCAGCAAGACGCTCCATCACCCCATTTATTTCCAGTGATTTTCCCAACACTTCAGCCATGGAAATGACTGCATCAGATGGATAGCCACACGGAGAAATTAGTTTATAATTTTGCAAATTAGTATTCACATCCAGTGCAAACCCATGCATCGTCACCAACTCAGGAGCAGTTGCAACAAACTCAGGACCCACAGACGCAATCTTCTTATCACTATGCCAGACACCTGAAGATCCTTGCCTTTTTCTCACAGGAATGCCATACTGACTTTGCAGAAACTCGATCAATGTATTTCGCATTTTTACAATGTATTCTCTTGAATTTCCCGCAAAGCCTCGGGAAATGTGGTATCCTGTCACCTGACCAGGACCATGAAACGTTGCCTTTCCAATCCTATTAATACAGGCAACATCACCTCCTTGCTTAACTACTGCAAGTTGCATATCTGCAAGCTCTTCACCTTGCATATCAACACCAAACGTAAAGACTGGCTCATGCTCTAAAAGCAGCAAATGATCTGGACAACCTTGCTTCACCCTTTCTGCAAGCGCACGCTGATAATACACCATACTCCTATATGGCTGCACTCCTTGGAATAATTCGATCTTCATTTACTAGCAGACAAAAAAACAGTATAAAAACCTTCTCCCACAAAAAGAAGAAAGATATAAAACCTTTAACTTTTATCTCATTTCTATGAAAAGAGGCTACATCCTTTATGATGACCACTGCATGACATGCATCCAATTCATTACTCTCCTCACAAAACAAGACACCAAAAAAATATTTATCCTTGTCCCTCTGCGCAGCGCTCGCGCACGCACACTCCTCCCACACATGAACATGAAGAAACTCTTCAGTTCATTCCATGTCATTACTCCTGACAAGAAAGTATATAGCGGTGGAAACGCCCTTCACGCCCTCCTTTCCTACTTTCCCAAACGTTCATTCCTTACACGCATCCGCGCGATTCCTGGAAGTGCACACTTGTTTAAACTTGGATATGCCATTGGCAAACAACACGGCTCCCACGCTTCCCATAGGAAGGTTTAAAAACAAATAGGAGCTGCTTTCTTTTCTATGGGTAGTGAAAAAACGAAAGACAAACAGAAGCCTTCTGCACCACCACCAGCGCCTGAAGAGAGCCAACTCGCAGGCATGACTTTAAGCAAGGAGCAGGTTGAAGAAATCAAACAAAAACTTGACCAGCTCAAAACAAAGATGGAGCAGTTCAAGAAGAAGGTTGTCGATAAATTCGAGAAATACATCATCGGCATTACTTTACTTCCGCCACGACACCCTGCAGACATTGAACGCGAAACAGGGAAAAAGCTTACTGAAGAAGAAATCAAACAGCTCCAGCAGGACATCAGCATTCTCGTTCTCGTTGATGACTCAGATGTTACCAAAATGAGCAGAATCGATCTGAAAGAAAAGCTCTTCAAAATCATTGATAAGATGGGAGAAGACATTGACAAAAACTTCAAGCCCCAGCCTATGCTCATGACCGAACTCACAGAGTCCTGTTTTGACGCAAAATATGAAATACTGCAACTTATATCGCTTAGTGCCATTTTCTATGACCCCAGAGATGTGCTCGGCGCACTCAAACTGTGCGAAGTCCATAAGGGAATGGTGCTGAAAAAATTCGAAAAGTATGTTGTCAGCTATGTTGCTGTGGGAAGCTTATTCAGAGGAGACGCGAGAAGCAACGACATTGACGTTGCCATCGTGATTGATGACACTGATGTTAAAAAAATGCCCAGACTTGAGCTGAAAGACAAATTAGGCGCAATCATCCGCACCATGGGACTCGATGCAGCTGACATCACCAAAATCAAGAAAAGCTTTCACATCCAAGTGTATATCCTGACAGACTTCTGGGACTCCATCAAGGAAGCAAGCCCTGTCATTTTCACTTTCCTCAGAGACGGCGTGCCATTTTATGACAGAGGAGTGTACATGCCCTGGAAATTGTTGCTGACCATGGGCAGAATCAAGCCTAGCCCGGAAGCAATAGACATGCACATGGACGTTGGCGAACGATTACTGAGCAGAGCAAAAGGCAAACTCTTAAGCGTCCTTGGAGAGGATTTGTACTACGCGTGCATGAATCCAGCACAAGCAGCACTCATGCTCTATGGATTACCGCCTGCAACCCACCGAGAAACCATCAAACTGTTAGACGAAATTTTTGTCAAAAAAGAAAAAATGCTTACGAGCAAAGACGTGGATGTGGTGGACAAGACGTTCAAATTCTTCAAAGGCATCGAACACGGCACTATCACAAACGTGACTGGAAAAGAAATTGACCAGACACTCGAAGAAGCAGGAGCATACTTAACACACATCAAAAAAGTGTTTGCAACCATCGAAAAACGAACGGAAAAGAAGAGAGTTGAAGACTTCTATGACAACACGATCAAACTCGTGAAAGACGTCTTGAACACTGAAGACATTATCGTGACCGAGCATGACGTGAACGGCATCAAAAAAGGATTCAAAAAACTCGCTGACACAAACAAAATACCCAAATATGTGATCAAAGAACTTGATGATATCATCCAGATGAAACAAAATTATCAGAAACTGCGCAAGATGGAAATTGAAAAGGTCATCAGAGAAAAATCTGTTTTCTTACGTGGACTTATGGAGTACATCCAACGCAAGAGAGGACTCGAACTGGAACGCGCAAAAATCAGGGTGAAATACGGCAACACGTTCGGAGAAGTCTTCCTCCTTGAAGAAACTGCGTACATCATTGACAATATTGATGCAGAAAAGAAGAAAATCAGCAAAGCAAAGGTGTTACCCAATGGAGGGCTGGGAGATCTGAATGACAGCACGATTGTCGAACTGGAAGAAGCCATTACTTCTCATAAAATACCCAAACACGTCTTTATCAAAGAAAAAATATTTGAAGACTTACGACGCATCTTCGGAGACGACGTGCAAGTGCTCGTGAGCTACTAACCATGAAAATTTATCTCTTTTTGATTATTCTTTTTACACTCTTCCTTATAGGATGCACGCAACCGCTTACGCAACCAGAAGCAGAACAAAAAGCACGCGATTACATTCTTTCTCAATGGGCACAAACAGGATCCCCTGAAATCCCTTTTACTATTCAAAATAGCGTTTTCGAGAACAATGAATGGCGCGTCACTGTCGCTGCAGAAGACGACACTGGTGTTTTCGTGCTTGACAAAAAAGGGAACTTTAAACGGATTGAATAATCAATATTTCCATTTTCATCGTAAGCCTTATAAACCACTTTTATTATGAGCACCCTATGAAAGGAACCATTCTTAATTTTAGACAAGGAAAAACCACCAAATATGACAATCAGATGATTGTTGCTGTCCCCGGCATTACCAAAAGAGAGGACACTAAAAAAGTCATTGGGAAAAAAATTACTTGGAAAAGCCCTGCAGGAAAAGCCATTACTGGAACACTCACCTATCCTCACGGTAATAAGGGAGCGCTCCGCGCACACTTTGAAAAAGGCATGCCCGGACAAGCCATCGGCACAGCGGTTGAGGTGCATTAACCATGGCAGGACTCAGAAAAGGACATTGCTACACGCACGTTGAAAGGCCGTATACGCGCAAGAGTAAATTCAAGATCAAATCGTATGTGAAAGCAGTTCCCACTTCCAAAATAGTCCGCTACCACATGGGCGACCAAAAAAAACAATACACCCATATTGTGAACTTGTACAGCAAACAACCCATACAGATCCGCCACAATTCTGTTGAAAGTGGCAGACAAGTGGTGAATAAACACCTCAGCACCGGTCTTGGTAACAATTATCATTTTACCATTCTTGTCTATCCTCACCATGTCCTGCGCGAAAACAAGATGATCACTGGCGCAGGAGCAGACAGAATGCAAACAGGCATGCAGAGGTCATTCGGCAGAGCTATCGGCATTGCCGCACAAATCAAGAAAAACCAGTCACTCTTTCGCGTATTTGTTGATGAAACAGGCATTCCTATTGCAAAAGATTCTTTGCGCAGAGCAGCCCACCGCATGCCCGGACAATACGGCATCAGCATTATCAAAGCTGCACCTCTCTAATTTTAGCATTTATTCGCTTGCATTTTATTCACCTCATAGTAGTTTCCACGACAAGACTTATAAATCACTTTCTTGCTCTCTCATTCAATGACAGTCATTAGCGCTATGCAGTTCAACGAGAAAGAAGGAGCCATCATTGCAGACTCCCGAGCAACTATTGACGATGTCTTTGAATCAGGACTTGGCGATAAACTTCATCCCTTTCATACAGGGCATCCCGCTTTTTGCGTTGTTGGATTCTCTGGCGCTGCAGAATTTATTACCAATGTGATTGCACACGCCACTGCTTCACTCAAAGAAGAGGAAACAACTATTACAGGAACGTCTCTTGCCACAAGAATCAATGACAGCCTCATCCACACCAAACGCACCTACCTTGATAACTATCTCAAAGCAACCTTTGGCATTTCAGAAGTGGAATTCCAGACAGGGTATAAAATGCTTCCAAATGGGAGCAGAGAACCTATTAACCCCACATTGCTCAATACCTATCATGACATCATCACCACCACCAATGGATCAGCACAAATCAACAGAATAACCAACAGCAGCGCACTTGTCCTCGCCTCAGATCCGAAAAGCATTCATCTCTTTAAAGTATCCACTGCATTCGGCATCCCTTTTCCTGTTACCAGACCCTATCAATCACTTGGCAACGGTCAACACATTGCAGAAGAAGTGTTGTACACTTTTTTTGAGCACACTCCTCGCGAATCTCTTGCTTCAATCGACCCTGTTCACGGCCTTGCTGCACTTCTTGCTGCAAACCATCGTGCAAGCGTGCGCAGCACTGGCGTTGGAGGCATTCCCAGAATTGCCATTGTTTCTGCAACATCATCTCTTGTTCTTCCCTCTGAAGCAGCGTGCATGCTCGCCCAAGAAATTGTCATTGGAACAAAACAAGGATTTTTATCACCACAATTCCAAGGTATCTCACTCTACCAACTCTTTTATGCAGGAGCTTCTGTTGACGGAGTTGAACGAGAAATGTACAAGGTTGCTACACCCCATGGAGATGCACTCAATCGATTTTTACGAGGATGGAAAGATTCCAAGAATTGAGCATAACTGATTAATTTGCTATTTCAACAAACTTTCTTCCTTTCACCTGTTTGACAACAACATCCTTTTGTGCATTTCCTTCAGCGTCAAAAGTTGTTTTTCCTGTCGCGCCATCAAAATCTTTAATATCTAAAAGACCTTTCTGAATTTCTTCTGAAGAATAGCCATTTTCTTCCATTGCTTTTGCAACTAACAGAAGACTATCATATCCAAAAGCAGCACGATAATCAGGAAACTTATTATATTTTAGCTTGAATTTATCACAAAATGCCTGCGCATCTTCACACGAAAATTTGGTTGCAGTAAATATTACTCCCTCAGCAGTATCACCTGCAATGTCAAACAGTTTGCTATTTTCAATTGCAACCATACTAAATGATGGCTTATCAAAATCCAACTCTTTCGCTTGCTTGTATACCAAGCCAATATCTTGATATAATCCGCAACTAAACCACGCTTCAGGATTTGCCTCCTTAATTTTTATCAGTTGCGTTCTCATATCTGTATCTGCAGGATCATATTTTTCAATGATGAGAAATTCCACATTCACATTATCATTATATTTTTCCATTTGAGTCAGGAGATCTTCACACGCTTCATATGCTTGTGAGATAATCCCTATTTTGAGGTATCCTCGCTTCTTCATTTCAACAAGAATAGATTCTGCATGTTTTCCTGTACTTTCTCGAAGCTTAAACACCCACTCTCCTGCCTTTTCCACAGTCGTGGTTAAGGGAAGAGGTGCGAGAAGCACAACCTTTGCCTCCTGCGCAACAGGAGCAACTCCCACAGCTTCTGCACTCAACGCCCCCGCAATGATTACATTTATTTTATCTACATTAATCAGCTTTTGCACTGCGGTCACTGCATTTGGCACAGAACTTCTTGTATCTTCAATAATTAACTCAATAGGTTTCTTCTTTGCTCCTTCTCTTACATTAAGCTCATCCAAGGCCACTTGAATGCCTTGATGCACTGCCTCTCCTCCGATTGCCCATGCACCTGTCAAGGGAAGAGCCACACCTACTTTCACAGGACCTGATGTAGCATTTTTTGAACATCCAGAAACAAAAACTAAAACCGCTATGATTATTACCACATATATCATTATTTGTTTATTTGCCATTTTGAGAAAAGAACTTTTCCACAATATATAAATACTTGCTGTAAACAATTTACAACACCATGACCACTCTTTTAGAACACTTACAAGTGTTTGGACTGAGAGAAAAAGAAGCAAAAACTTACTTAGCATGCCTTGAACTTGGAGAATCTCTTGCAAGCGAAATTTCTCTGAAAAGTGGCATTCCCAGAACACTTGTTTATGACATTCTTGAAAAACTTATCAATCTTGGGTTAGTATCTTACAAAATAAAGAATAATCTCAAATATTTCACCACTTCCGACCCTCAAGAACTTCTCCTTATGCTCCGAGAAAAACAAAAGCACATCATTGAAGCCCTTCCTCTCCTTCACAATCTTCAAAAACTTAAAGAACCAAAAAGACCGAAGGTTTTTGTTCATGAAGGAAAAGAAGGAATGAAGACAATTATGAATGATATTCTCCTTTCTGGAGTCACTACATTTTATGGCTATGGAAGCACAAAATCTTCATACGAAATTATACCCGCATTCATTGAAGACTGGCATAAACAACGCATAAAGAAAAAAATATTTATGAAGATTATTTATAATAACACAAAAAAAGTAAAAGAACGAATTAAAAAATATCCTCAATCAGTGCTTTTTGCAAAGTACAAATTTATGCCGATCACTGTAGAATCTCCCACAGCAACATTAATCTATGCTGATAAAGTTGTCATCCAATCTTGGGCAAATGAGCCCTTTGCTGTCATCATAGAAAACAAACAAATCGCAGAAAATCAAAAAAGATATTTTCATCAATTATGGAACATTGCGAAATCACCATAGAAGGCCCTCTTATCAATAACAATATTCATTTAAACCCATATTTTCCTTGTAACTTCACAAACACAAAATCACCCAAGCTTTCAGTCTCTAGCACATTTCCTTTCTTCACTCCTTTCACCATCTTCTGCACATATACAGACCCCACAGGGGCAACTACTATTCCTCCTTCTTTCAACTGATCAATCACTGGCTGAGGAATGGAAGGGCATGCTGCGGTGATGATACACCGATCAAACGGCGCAGCTTCTTGAAACCCAAGAGACCCGTCACCCTCAACTATTTTCACATTCTTATATTCCTTAAGATTTCTTCTTGCAATGGCACACACTTCCTTCTCAATCTCGACAGTATAGATCATTCCTTGCTTTCCCACCATCACACTCAATACAGCACTCTGATAGCCGCTGCCCGCACCTATCTCCAACACCTTCATCCCTGGCTTCACCTCCAAGGCTTGCGTCATGATCATGACTGTTGTTGGTTGAGAAATCGTTTGCCCCTTCACTAACGGCAATGCACTATCATCATACGTATATTTTTTGTATTCTCTTGGAACAAAATTCTCCCGAGGCACTGCACGAAACGCGGCAATCAATTGTTCATCCCAAATAATTCCGTGACTCTTCCAGACATCAATCAAATGCTGCTTTTGTTCCTGCATCATCTCTTTTTGCATCTGTTTCTTATACAATTACTTTTTCTGCTTTCTTCACGATTTCCCTTACTATTGATTCCCCATCAAACAAAGACTCCATGCGCTCAAGCCTCTCTGGCTCTGCCTTCGTCACCGGATGCTGCGGCACAAACAACGAGCAACAATCATCATGCGGCTCAATCGATTTTTCATATGTTCCTATCTCCTTTGCCACATTAATAATCTCCTGCTTGTCAAACCCTATCACCGGCCGAAGAATAGGTAAAGAGGTTACTTTCTCAATTGCGGCAAGATTGTCAAGCGTCTGGCTTGCCACCTGACCCAAATTCTCACCAGTTACCAAGGCCTTGGCACCTTCCTTATATGCAATGCGCTCGGCAATTCGCATCATAAACCTCCTATACAACACCACACGATACTTCTTTTCTGCCTTCTCCATAATCTGCTTTTGTATGTCAATAAAGGGCACAATAAACAACTTTGACTCTTGTTTAAATTTTGAGAGAATCTTGACTAATTCCTTCGCTTTCTCTATGGACGAATCTTTCGTGTATGGATAAGAGTGAAAATGAATATAGATAGGAGTGCATCCGCGCTTCATCGCATAAAAAGACGCGACAGGACTATCAATTCCTCCAGATAACAAGACCATGACTTTTCCTGAACAGCCAACTGGCAATCCCCGCAAGCCTTGAATCTTTTTTCGGTAGAGAAATATTTTTCCCTCAGTCACCTCAATAAACAATCTTTCCTCAGGAGCAATGTAATCGACAGTGATATTCAGCTTCTCTTGCAGCATCTTTCCCACTTCCCTGTTAATATCAGGAGATTTCAACGCGAAATGCTTGTTCGAACGCTTCGCAACCACATTCAGCGACTGCGGCGGATTTTCTTTCAGTATTTCCAAGGCTTTTTTCTTCATCTCATCCACATCAAGCTTGCAGGAGACTGCAGGAGCAACATACGAAATGCCAAACACATTCTTTAATCGATTGATCATTTCTTCTTCAGGAGAATCCTCTGCATACTGAATCACCAATCGCCCATAATACTTCTTCACTCCTTTATACTTCAAGCCTTTCAATGCTTTCTGGATATTCTCGATAAGAATGCGTTCAAACCATGCTCTATTCTTCCCTTTAATTGCAATCTCTCCATAATGAACCACAATGCAGTCATTCATACTGTTTCCAAGAAAAAGCGTTGTTTTAATCTTTTTGGTCTCTTTGCTTCACCTTGCAAAGCTCATGCTATACAATTAATAATAAAAAAGAAAAAAGAAAAAGAGAATGTTACGCGATCAAAAAGAATTAGAATTCTTTCTTAGACTTATAACATTCTTTGCAATAGACTGGTCTGCCTTCCTTTGGTCTAAAGGGCACTTCGCACTCTTGACCACATTCGGAACAGGTTGTCTTATGCATTTCGCGAGGTCCCATATTTCGGAATCCCCCGCCGCTGTTAAAGTTTCTCATGTTCTATTCCTTCCTTTTATTCTATTAACCCCAAAAACTCGGAAAAAACCGCTTTTTTAGTGTTATAAAAGAAAACCAGTTATTTGAGTTTATAAACCTTTGTACTGCCCTGTATATGTGTTTTATCGCTTCTTATGGATAATAGATTAAGGCAGTGATGATGTTGTTCAAATCCACCCAGACAATGGACGAAATGATAATGGCAAGAAATACCAGCATGATAACAATTAGCGCAAGCATGTACTTATTGGTCTGCCGCAACTCGCGATTTGTCTTTTCCAGATTTTCCTGGCTAAAGCCATAAAGGTTATTGCCTTGCTTATCCATATACATCAACTTCTTTTCTGCTGGCCTCTTTCCTTGCTGGGCTTGTCTTTGAAATCCTACTTTTTTGGGCATCTTGTGTTTGCCTCTTCCTTTGTATCTTCTCGGACATGCTATTTAAAGATTTATATGATCCAGAGGAGAGTTGTTACTATGAGGAAGGAGTTATACGCTCTTTTTCTTGCTCCAATTATCAAAAAAAGCCCTATTATTATGAATAGCGCTCAAAATAGCTTTCTTTTCTTGAACTATGGCAATATGTTACTATTTGTGAGTAGTATAAATAGAAAGCTTTATAAAGAGGTTAGGACTATTAGGAGTATTACTTTCAAGTGACAATAAGGAGGATACTTATCATGAAATGTCAAAAATGTACCTACACCTGGGAACCGCGGAAAGACAACCCCAAGGAATGCCCACGGTGCAAAACACGATTAGACTACACTCCTGTTGCTGAGCGACAGGAAGAAGCATTAACCATAGGAGGCATTAGATAAAATGGCAATTTTACGACGTGGAACACCTGATACACAGGTCAATGCAAGCAGAGGAGAACACCTCGCGAATAGAGTAAACCTTACTGCTATTCCTGCAGGCAACCTTGCGCAAGCATACATGGCTCATGTTAACGCTTTAGACGGAGTTCGAACTGCTCCTTTCAGCCCCGCTGAGCTTATCCGAATGGGTAACCTTGCACATACTATTGAAACTTCTGCAGCTGCAGGCGACGAACTTGCTGCTCTTAGCACTGCATCACAGATTGTTGCAATCAATAGAGAAGGTTATGCTACTGAAGCAGCTCTCATCCGAGCACGCGAAGCTGGAACACCAGTCAGTAACTGGCCAGTCATGCAAGGCATTGTCTCTGCACAGCAAGAATTGTTCAACACACACTTTAATTACAGAACTGGACGAAGAGAGTAAAACCCTCTTCTCCTTTTCTTTTTTTTATTTCTTATTTTCCTCAATAAAGAATCTCATCTCATCCACAAACTTTTCTGCCATCTTCTTATACTTCTCATAATCCGCACCAGACACTTCCTTAATCTCGCGATGCGTAATGCCCTTAAACAGCTTATATAACTCGCTCATCGTATGCCCACACCCCCTCTTCAGGTGACCGGGCTTTACGAGCTTCTCTTGTACCAACACCGCAACATGATCTGGAGATGGAGGTGTTTCTCCAGCAACCATCAAGGCAGCATGCGCCGCATCAATCGCAGCCCAATACAAATCTACCATTGCAGTTAAGAGATGCTGCTTTGCCCGATGAATAGAGGCAGGAGCCATGGTAAAATAGGTCCAAATAGACTCATCAGAGGGGCGAATCCTCCCTTGATCCAACAAGGCTTGCAACGGATCAAAAAAACCTGTGTCAATCAACGCAACGCCTTCCCGCAAAATATTCATCGCCACTGGATCGCCTGCACGCACGTACTCCCAAAACGACGTGAGCTTCATTGACTGCACATGTAAGCGCTGCCGTTCAGTCGCTGCAATCGCACGCTCAGTGATAATCCGGTATGTTTCCACTAACTCCTTAGACAACCGAATCCGCACATCATCCAACACAATAAGAATATCAATATCCCGCTTTGGATTGGGAATATTTTTTGCAGCAGACCCAAACATGACTAATCCTGCAATGAAATTGCCAAATTCTTTATACATAATTTTGGCAAACTGCCGCGCAATCTGAATATCTTCATCTAAATATTTCGCAATATTCTTATGCTCCCTCTTTTTCACCTCAAACTTCATTATTCTAAACTCACACCGGAGAAGTATTTAAATTCTTCTATAGGCTCTTTCAAGCCCAATTCATAGCTTGAAGAAAACGTCCTGCCTGCATACGAAAGCTCGATGTCAAGCCATACTGTATAATTTCTCATACACCAAACAATTGCCACCTGTTAAAAACATTTGTGTTTTTTTTATGATGCATTCGCTGACGCTCATGCTATTCCAAATATTTATATAACAATCAAATAAATATGAACTTGAGACTAAGGAACAAATTAAGAAGCATATTTAACAAACATGACCCTATAAAAATTTATTTTGGTAAAAAAGTAAATTTTGATGAGTATGATCCAGAAATAAACAGAGTACTTATACGGTTTAATCGAAGTAGAAGCTTACAAGATTTTACAGATGAGCTTCATATTGTTTTCCAACAAATGTTTGATAACAAAATAGCAGGCCAAAAATCAAGATATAAAAAACTCGCCAAAGAGGTTTATACACTGCTCCATAAAGAATTAAAACGCAAAGCGTGAGCTGCAAGCTCACCACAAAGAAACAAAAAATTAACTATTCTTCAAATATTCAATCATCAACCGCACACCAAAACCGGTGCCGCCCTTTTTAGTATAATACCTTTCTTTCTCCCACCATGCCGTTCCTGCAATATCAAGATGGATCCATGGTGTCTTGTCAACAAACTTGCTCAAGAATGCAGCACCCATGATTGCGCCTGCATTTCTCCCGTAATTCATATTATTCACATCCGCGATATCACTCTTCACCTCATCTTTAAACTCTTCTGACACGGGAAGCTCCCAGACTCTCTCATAGGTTGCATCCCCTGCTCTTTTTAATTTTTCCATTGTTTTCTCATCTGTCCCCATCATTCCCGCAATAAACTCGCCAAACGTCACCATGACTGCCCCTGTCAATGTTGCAAAATCAATGATTCTTGTTGGCTTGATATTTTTTTCTGTGTACGCAAGCGCATCTGCAAGAATCAATCTGCCTTCTGCATCCGTATTCCCAATCTCCACAGACTTTCCCGAATAAGAAATATATACATCTCCTGGCTTGTACGACCTGCTTCCAATCGCGTTCTCACAGATAGGCATCACACCAATCACATTCTTCCGAATCTTCAGCTCAGACGCAGCCTTTAAGGTCCCTAAAATAAGAGCAACACCTGACATGTCCATCTTCATCGTTTCCATGAATCCAGTGGGCTTCAGATTCAAACCGCCACTATCAAAGGTAATGCCTTTTCCCACGAGCGCAATCTTTTCCCTTGCAGATTTGTCACCTTCATACTCCAGAATGATGAAGCGCTGCGGATAACTGCTGCCTTTTCCCACAGCCATAAGCAATCCCATGCCCATCTTCTCAATCTCTTTCTCTGTGAATACCTTAATCTTCAAGCCATTCTTCTTCGCGAGATCACGTGCAACCCCCTCTAAATACAATGAATTGACAATATCTGCATTCTCATTCTGCAAATCGCGCACCATATTTGTCGCACCACACACAATCTGCGCCTCTGCAACAATCCCCTTCAGGAAATCTGTTTTCTTCACACTCAGATAGACTTGCTTGATCTCCTTTTGTTTCTCCTTTGCTTCTGTCTTATACTTGGCAAAATCGTAATTCGTTAGCAACAGACTTTCCACAATCGCATGCACTGCATCCTCTGTTTTTAGAACTGCATTCACTTCAATAGCAAAAACATCCTGCTTCATTGCCTTAATTTTCTTTACTGCCAATGCTGTTGCTCTCCTCAACCTTTCCACAGAGATGTCCTTCTCTTTTCCCAAACCGATAAGAATAACATGCGATGCATCCACAACCTTCTGCGTGTGCACCAGCACCATTTCATCTTTCTCCCCTTTCACCTCACCTGCATGAACCAGAGGAAGGATAAGATCATGCAGTTTATCCTTCTTCTTCAAAGACTTCACATCCTCTTCAGTCACGAAGATTACTGCTGGCGCCTTAATTCCTGCAACGTTTTCTGTAGTAACCTCAATTTTCATAGCCTTTGCACACGCTCTGGTTTTATATAAAGATTATCGTTGCCCTTGCTATTCTTCATACTCATACTTTGCATTCCTCTCCCCTTGCGAATATCCCTCATTGTATGACTGGAGAATATCAACAATTTCCTGCAACAACTCATCTTCTGACACTTTCTTTTTCTTTTTCATGATTCATATTCAAGAGTTTTCTTTCTCAAAAAGATTTCTCTTTTCATTATCCACCGAAACTTATAAAAAGAGTAAATTCACCATAGTGAATTATGGGGGCTCCTATACTCTACCCACAGGAAATTGAAGTCTATTATATCATTCCCACTATTCGCAAATATCTCGCCTCCTTCATAAAAGCAACAGGAAAAACCCAAAAAGAGATTGCATCCATCCTCCACGTGCGCGAAAGCACCATCAGCCAATACACCACTGCCAAACGAGGCGCAACCATCACCTTTAGCATTTCAATTCAAGAAGCCATCAAAACAGCAGCCACCCGCATTACCAGCACCCTTGACGTCATTCGAGAAACCCAGCACATCCTTGCTCTCATCAGAACCAGCGGAGAACTGTGCAGCATCCACAAACAACTCAGCCCCTTCATTCCTCAAAACTGCAACATCATCACCATGGGCTGCGCTCAACACTTGACCAAAAAGGAGCATCCATGAAAATATCTATTCCCACAATCGGCAGAGGCAGATTCGAACACAAAGTGCACATGACATACGCACTTGAAGCAGCCAAAGGACTCAGTGAAGCAACTGTCAGACAAATCTCTGCAGACAAACACGAACCTCAATGGATGCTCGACTTCAGATTGAAATGCCTGAAACTTTTCCATGAACTTCCCCTTCCCCACTGGGAAGGAAGCCCTGATCTTTCTCCTCTCAACCTTGACACTCTTACTTACTATGCAAAACCCGGTGCTTCCACTGCACGAAGCTGGGATGATGTGCCCAAAGACATCAAGACAACCTTTGAAAAACTTGGCATTCCCGAAGCAGAGCGAAAAACGTTTGGAGGCGCAGGAGCACAACTCGAAGGAGAAGTCATCTATCACAACCTGAAAAAAGAATGGGAAAAACAAGGAGTCATTTTTGAAGACTGCGACTGGGCAGTCAAACACACACCAGAGCTCATCAAACAATACTTCATGAAATGTATTCCTCCACATCTCCACAAATTTGCAGCACTCCACGGCGCAGTTTGGAGTGGAGGCACATTCTTGTACGTGCCCAAAGGAGTCAAAGTGACCATGCCCTTGCAAGCATACTTCAGAATGAACAAAGCAAATATGGGGCAATTTGAACACACCCTCATCATTGTGGAAGAAGGAGCTGAAGTTTCATATGTTGAAGGCTGTTCAGCACCACAATACACCACAAGCTCCCTCCATGCAGGATGCGTGGAAATCTTTGTCAAAAAAGCAGCACGCGCACGCTACACCAGCATCGAAAACTGGAGCAAGAACACCTATAATTTGAACACCAAACGAGCCATCGTGGAAGAAGAGGGTATCATTGAATGGATAAACGCGAACATGGGAAGTCGCGTGACTATGCTCTATCCGTGCAGCATCCTCAAAGGAGCACGAGCAACCGCAGACTTCCTTGGCATCGCATTCGCAAGCAAAGGACAACACCAAGACACTGGCGCAAAGGTGCATCATCTTGCTCCATACACCACCAGCACCATCAAATCCAAAAGCATCAGCACTGACGGAGGCATCACCACCTACCGAGGCATCGTTTCTGTATCCAAACACGCGACAAACGCAAAAGTGAATGTGCGCTGTGATGCACTCATGACAGACAACAGATCCCAATCGCACACCATTCCCACAATGGATGTAGACACCAAACATGCCACCATTGAACACGAGGCAACAGTCTCCAAAATAGGAGACGATCAACTCTTTTATCTCATGAGCAGGGGCATCAGCAAAGACCATGCGCGCCAAATGATCATCAGCGGATTCATCCAGCCACTCGTGAAAGAGCTCCCTATTGAATACGCCATTGAGTTTAATCGATTAGTAGAGCTTGAAATGGAAGGCAATCTTGGTTGATGGAGAAGCACATATGCACACTACTTTACCACAGTCCATTTCTCCTGAACTCTTGGCCCATTTTCTGAGAACGAAGAAGGAATCATCTTTCATCCACCAACTCCGCTCTGATGCATTCACTTATCTTTCCACACACCATCTTCCAGATCTGCATTCATCCTTCTCTCTTGACACACTTCGTGCACCAGACTTTTCATCAAGCACGCTCACTATTACCAATGCTTCCCCAGAAGATTTGTCCGCACTCCACCCATCAGAATTCCAACTTCTCTCACAATCATTTGATTCCTTCGATGCATTCACCACTGCATTTTTCACACAAGGAACTGTTCTTCGCATCACACAGACACAAGACCAGCCCATTCTCATTCACAAACACACTTCCACAGGCGCATCCACAGATATCCTTGTCATTATTGTTGCAGCAGACACTACCTGCACCATTATTGAGCATACGACTTCAGATGACCATGCACTCCTCTCAAGCACCCACGTAATCATCATTGCACACCCCCACGCTTCTGTCACCTACACCTCACTACAACACACTAATCTCCAGACAACTACCTTCACCACCAGAAAAGGATTTGCGCACGCACACGCACACCTTCATTGGCACGAAGCATTCCTCGGAGGACTCTCACACGCTGCACACACCACAACCATGCTCGAAGCAGAACGCGCAACCACCACATCACAGCACATCATCCTTGGAAAAGACACCCAACATTTTCACCTCACCACTAACGCCATTCACAATGCACCCCACACCACGAGCACTTTACGAACGAAAACAGCACTTGCCCATGCTGCGCAACTTACTTATCAAGGAACTATCACCATTCCTCCGCATTCTTTTGGCAGTGATGGCTACCAAAAGTCAGACACTCTTCTTCTCAGCGAAGAAGCACAAGCCGATGCTGTCCCCCAATTAAACATTCACAACCATGACGTGACATGCACGCACGGCTCAACCATCAGCACTCTCGACAAAGAAATACTGTTCTATCTCACCAGCAGAGGCATTAGCCCTGCAGAGGCAGGCAACCACATCATTCTTGGATTCTTTGCACCACTCCTCGACACCATTCCTCACCACAACACAAAAGAAACTATTCAGGAAATGATCAGCAACTATCTTCCTCTCTTATGAAAATACATACACTCTCTTTGGACGCTGAAACAATACACAAAGATTTTCCCCTCCTCGCACGACGCGTCAATAACCAGCGCATTGTGTACCTTGACAATGCCTCAACAACCCAAAAACCACAGCAAGTGATTGCTGCTGAAAAACACTATTATGAAACATTTAACGCAAATGTTCATCGAGGCATTTACACCATCGCTGAAGAAGCAACACTCGCCTATGAACAGGCACACCGCACCACTGCACGATTCATCAACGCATCCTTCCCAGAGATTATATTCACCAAAGGATGCACCGAAAGCATCAACCTCGTTGCCTCTTCATTCCTTCCCACACTCACCAAAGGAGACGAAATTGTTGTCAGCATCATGGAGCACCACAGCAACTTCGTTCCCTGGCAACAGCTCGCGCGCAACACAGGAGCCACACTCAAAATCATTGATATTTCTGATGACTATCATCTCATCCCAGAATTGCCCATCACCCACAAAACAAAAATCGTCGCTCTCTCTCACATGTCTAATGTCCTTGGCACCATTAACCCAGTAAATGAGATTGGAAAAGTGGCGCATGAACATGACGCACTCTTCCTCGTTGATGCAGCACAAAGTGCTCCTCATCTCCCTCTTGATGTCAAAAAGATTGGCGCAGATTTTCTCACCTTCTCCAGCCACAAAATGTATGGCCCCACAGGCCTTGGCGTTCTCTACGGAAAAAAAGACATCCTTGAAGGCATGCACCCTTTTCATTATGGCGGCGATATGATCAAAGAAGTTACCATTGCGCAGAGCACGTGGAATGAACTGCCCTGGAAATTTGAAGCTGGAACTCCACACATTGCCGGAGCAATCGGATTTGCAGCAGCACTTGACTACCTGAACACTATTGGCATGGAAGCCATTCAACAGCATGAACACCAGCTTACCCTTGCCGTCTTACACAAACTTCAACAGGTGAAAAACCTCACACTCTATGGACCTCAAGATATTACTCAGGGACCTCTCTTCTCTTTCAACCTGAAGGGCATCCACTCTCATGATGTGTGCAGCATTGCAGACCAATTTGGCGTTGCGCTCCGCGGAGGCCACCACTGCGCCATGCCCCTCATGAAAAGGCTCGGAGTTTCAAGCACCGCACGCGCATCCTTCTCCTTCTACAACACTCTTGAAGATGTTGACAAGCTCATCACCGCACTCACGGAGGCAACCAAAACCTTTTCACAATGAACACACTTTACATGGAAGACATCTTGGACCATTACAAGCACCCCAGAAATGCAGGGCATATTAGCAATCCAAGCATCACTGTACATGACAGCAATCCTGTCTGCGGCGATGATGTCACCTTCACCGTTGCAACACACAAAAAGGTCATTACTGACATCAAATTTGCAGCAGCAGGATGCGCCATCAGCATTGCCGCAAGCTCAAAACTCACCGAATCAATCAAGGGGAAAACACTTCAAGACATTATGCAGATGCACCCAGAATATGTATTGCACCTTCTTTCCATTCCATTAAGCCCGATACGCATAAAATGCGCACTTCTCGGCTTACTCACACTCCAAAAAGGCATTGCACACCACCTTCATGGAGGAAGCACATGACCACATTATCCATTGAAAACCTGCATGTTTCTGTCGACGGAAAAGAAATACTTAAAGGCATTACTCTCCAGATTACAAGCGGAGACGTTGTTGTCCTCATGGGACCTAATGGATCAGGTAAAAGCACGCTCGCCCATGCCATCATGGGACATCCCTCATATATTATTACCAAAGGACGCATCCTCATTGATGGAAAAGACATTACTTCTCTCCAACCGCATGAGCGCGCACTCCTTGGACTGTTTCTCTCATTCCAATATCCTCATGAGATTAACGGCGTTTCCATTGCACACTTCCTGAGAACTGCATACACTGCTGTCAAAAAGGTACATATTGGCGTTCCTGCATTTCACGCTCTTTTGCAAGACAAACTTCGTCTTCTCGAACTTGAACCCTCATTTGCCCAGAGATCACTCAATTACGGATTCTCTGGCGGAGAAAAAAAGAAATCAGAAATGCTGCAACTTGCTGTCTTAGAACCACAAATTGCAGTGCTTGACGAAACAGACTCAGGATTAGACATTGATGCGCTGAAAATCGTTGCTCAGGGACTGAAAAAACTTATCGGACCAAGATTAGGAATCTTACTTATCACCCACTACAAACGCATTCTTGACTATATCACCCCTACTCTTGTGCATATTATGATTGATGGAAAAATTGTCAAATCAGGACCTGCATCACTTGTGAATGAACTGGAAGCAAAGGGATACACCTGGCTCAAAGAGGAAAAGCAATGATCACTGCGCAAGATGTGAACACTGCTCTGAAAAACGTTCATGATCCAGAACTCCAGATAGACATCATCACTTTAGAACTCGTCAGAAATGTTCAGATCACTGCTGGAGATGTAACTGTTATCATGACGCTTACCACACCTCTTTGCCCTTTTGGACCAATGATCATTGCAGACGTCACGAAGGAAATCAAGAAGATCAAAGGCGTTACTGCAGTAACAGTAGACATCACCTTTGACCCTCCCTGGGAGCCCTCTGCAGACTTACGCGCACTCATGGGACTTTAATGTCGTAACTTCTCTACAATCTGTGGCACCACTTTAAGAACAGAAAGAACATCATCTTCTGTCGTGAACTTCCCCAGCGTAAACCGGATCGCTGCATTTCTCTCGCTTGTCTTTCCAATCGCCTTCAAGACATGAGAAGGACCTTTTCTCAATGATGTGCACGCAGAACCCGTTGCCGCGCAGATTCCTTTTTCATTCAGCATTACGAGCAATGCTTCTTCATCAACGTTTTCAAACGTGATGCTCACATTATTTGGCAACCGCTGCGTCATATGACCATTCACTGCAGATCCTTTCACCTTTTTAAGAATCCCTTCTATCAGTTTATCTCGCAATTTCTCCAATTTTCTCTTTTCCTTCTCTTTCTCCTGCTGCACCAATTCCAAGGCCTTTGCAAACCCCACAATCGCAGGAACATTCTCTGTTCCTGAACGGAAGCCTTGTTCTTGCCCGCCACCATGCACTATCGGATGCAATCCAATGCCTGTTCTTTTGTAGAGCAAGCCTATCCCTTTTGGGCCATACATCTTGCTCGCGTTTAAAGTGAGCAAGTCAACACCCATCTTCTGCACATCAATATCTAACACTCCTGCCTGACACGCATCTGTGTGCACTAAAACATTGTGCTTCTTTGCTCTCTCACTTATTTTCTTGATATCTTGAATCGTTCCAATTTCATTATTCGCATACATTATTGAAATTAATACTGTTTCCTTTGTGATTGCAGCTTCTACATCATTACTATTTACCAGCCCTTCTTTGCTCACGGGAAGATACGTTACCTTTACTCCCTCGTATTTTTCGAGATATTTGCACGCTTCCAAGACTGCATGATGCTCGATGGAAGATGTGATGACATGATTTCCTCTCTGCTTGTTTGCCCTCATCACCCCAAGAATTGCCCCATTCACTGATTCTGTTCCAGACCCTGTAAAGATAATTTCAGTCTTCTTCGCATTCATTATCTTTGCAATAGTTGCACGCGCATGCTCCACTGCATCTCGCGCGCGAAAACCAAAACTGTTCAAGCTTCCCGGATTTCCAAAATCTTTCTTCATAAAGGGAAGCATGACTCTTTCAACTTCCTCAGCAACCGGCGTTGCTGCCGCGTAATCAAGATAGATTTCTCTCATTTCTCTTTCGTCCTTTTTATATTATATAAACACATCGATCGAAACCTATATAAATAAGATCCAAACATAGATGTACCTATGGAAAAGGGTGATCTGAAGATATATGTCGTTATCGTGTTGATCATTATCGGCGCTGTTTTTATCACATCATCTAATAATAGAAAACAAGCAGTCCGATTTTCTGACACTTCAGAAAATGCTCTTGACATCCCCACTGGTTACCCAGTGAGAACTGTTGGAGAGAGAAACAAACCTGTACGCACCCAGAAAGGTTTACAGCCGACACAAACTCTCAAACAGTTATATGATGCCGGAGAACCAGCATCCAATGACATTGCACGCATTCTCATACCGAATGCTGACTTAGAAATAAAAGATCAACCTCAAAAGGATGAAATACAATCACTAAAAGTTCTTTTTGATGCTGGAAAGTCTACCACCGATCAACTTATAATTAATTTATTAACTGGAGGAAAATCATGATGATGCGACACTTGTTATTTTTGGTATTTATAGGAGCTATTATTCTTGTAACAGTGAACGCGGTAGATGCACAAGTTGTGACATCAGTTGTTCCTTTTTGTTCAAGAATAGTGGCAGCTTCATCCCCAGGGAACTTAACTGCTTGTGGAAATATATTGCCTCCTGGAACAACATGTCTAGAAACAGATTCTCAACCTACATTATTAGGTCATGCAACAACACCTGGTCAAAATGCCGGCGAGTTTTTTGGAATCAGTCTCCTTAATCCTGGTACAGCAGCTGCTTATTGGATTACAAATAGCGGTCCTTTTTGCGGTGTGTTTAGTGATTTTTGTCTGAGTAGCACAACACTTGTTGAAGGACTTTGTGTTACAGGATCTTTTGGTATTCCCTTATCAGCACTTCCAGGTAGCATCACAGCTATCAGTGGCATAGGCGTAGGTTGTACTGAACTTGGAGCATTAGCTGTTATTGATTGTACATCTCTTACTGGTGTGCCCCACCCCGTCTCAGGAGTACCCATGCAGGGTGTGTGCAATCCTAATCCAGCAGGCACAGGCGCAGCAGCCTGCATCTAAATTTTTTTATTACACTTTTTTTATATTTATCAACCTTGGCACAACCTTTATTGTGTAACATCTTTACAAAGAAAATATATGTTTACTTTCTTTTTATTGCACAATTAAAAGAAATAAGCTCAATCAATTCTGGTTGAATAGCAATAATATCCTTATACGAAATAATACCCACTAATCTCCCACCCTTTGTTACTGGCAAGTGCTTGATACACTCATGACCCATCAACACCATTGCATCATAAATGTCATTCTCCGGAGAAATGGTCTGCACATTCTTTGACATCACATCCTCCACAGGAGTGCGATCCGGATCAACACCACGCACCATCACCTTTCTTGCCAAATCCTGCTCAGTCATGATGCCAAGTACTTTTCCTTCATAACAAATAATGACACTTCCCCTTTCCTTTTCCGCCATGATGCGTGCACAATCAATAATCTTATCTGAAGGATAGGCACAGAGCACATCTTGCCGCATCACCTGACTTACTGTATAGCCTGTTTTCATACTCTCTTATGCTCATTTGAGACTTATAAGGATTATGCTCTTCCACTCTCTTTTATCTTATATAACGAACCATATTTCTCATTTATATACTCAACAAAATCTTCTGCATCCACACCTTTTTTACAGACCCTTTTGATTAACTCTTTTGCAGTCAACGTTGCGCCATGCGCATGCACTTTTTTCTGCAGCCAGGTTCTTACCGTGCTCACGTTTCCTTTGCGTATCTCCCCTTTCACTCCTTTACACTCCTTCAGCAGCTGCTTCCAGAGCATTGCCGCATAGATATTCCCCAGAGTGTACATCGGGAAATACCCAAAAGAACCCCACGCCCAGTGCACATCCTGCAATACACCTTCCACATCATTTCTTGGAGAAACACCCAAATATTCCTTATACTTCTTATTCCACACCTTTGGAATTTCCTCGATGCGTATCTTGCCTTCACATATCTCCCGTTCTATTTCATATCGAATGATCACATGCAAGTTATATGTCACTTCATCCGCCTCAATCCTCACTAATGATGGCTGAACTCTATTCACCCTCTGATACCAGTCATCTCCCCCTCCTTTTCGCACTGACTGATGTTTTTTTCTCCACCTGACCAGCATGCCTTGCCAGAATTCCCTGCTCTTAAACACGTGATTCTCCCACAATCGCGACTGCGACTCATGAATACCTGTGGACGCTCCTGATCCAAGAATTGACTTCCGCAAGGTTAAAGGAATACTTAATTCATACAATGCGTGCCCTGCCTCGTGCGCAGCAGCTTCAATCGCAAACAACGGCTTCCCTTTCCTATATGCAGTTGTCAACCGGACATCATCAGCGGAAATTTCAGTCGTAAAGGGATGCACGGACTCTGCAACCACTCTCCGCTGCTCTTCTGGCACAATAAGATTTACTATATCTCTCACCATCTCTTTCTGCTCATTCTCTGAAATATTTATGACAGACACATCCTTTTTCTTCGCACTCCTTACCTTTTTTAGTACCTTTCTCAACCCTTGCTTCAATTTCCCAAACACCCTCTCAAGATCCTTTATCGTTGTTCCCTCCTCATACTCATCAAGCAACACATCATACGGATGCTTCGACCTATCAATCAGACGAGCTTCCTTCAGCCTCATCTGAATAATTCTCTTCAAATAGGGTGCAAAGATGCTAAACTTATTTTCTTTCCGCGCACGCTCCCACTCTGCAGATGACTTTCCAACTAATCTTGCAAACGCTTCTACATGCTCCACTGGGATCCTCCTCAGCTTCCTGAGCTCCTTCCGATACTTCTTCACAATCAACTGATCATGAAAAGACAATCTTTTCTTGTTCTTTGAAAGAAATGATATGATCCTCTGCATCTCCTTTGATGTCACCTTGAGATGCATTTGCTTGCTCACATACGCAAGATGCTCCTGACGCTGCGCTATTGCAGCCTTTGGCATGAGCGTCTGCTGATCCCACTGCAACAAGGAGCTTATACTTCCCAGAATACGCAACTCATTCTCAATCTTCCGCAATGATGCTAGAACCTTCTTCACCGAAACCATGTTCATCCAAACGTAAACGCGTTAAACGAAAACCCCTTTTTCACCACTAACTTGAGCTTGTAGCGACCATGCTCCCCGCGCATCACATTATACAAGAGCGGTGATGAGACAGGAACAATGGAACGTCCGCTGCTGATTTGCACATCATCCCCTGCAAACTCCTCAGCAATATATTGATTTTGAAGAAAGACTTTCATCTCTGATGGCACAAGAGATGTGGCAACAATGTTTACCGCGCCTGCAACGAAATCAATTACTATTGCAGCATCGTCAGCAGCAGCCTCCAAATTTCCCGGATTGCTTGTCCAGCTCCCTTCTAAGTAAATTTTGTTCTGCAATATCCTTTCAGGAAGCGTATATGAAACCGTTTCTCCCTTCTGTAATCCAATATCATTTCCAATGTTTTGCCCTCTAGGCAGATTAAATTCATAGCCTGCATATAATTCCGGCGTCTGCACCTTTTTTGGCGTCCTATCCTCAACTGTTGATAACGGCATGTCTACTTCTTCACCTCTTTCTGCAAGCAACTCCTGAATTTTCTTTTCAGTCTCCTCATACTTTCCCTCGCCAATATGATCATACCTAATCACGCCCGTTGCGTCAATCACATACTTGTGCGGCCAATGACGATTGTTATACGCGCGCCACGTCTTGTAATTGTTATCAAGAACCACAGGATATTCAATGCCATATTTCTTGACTGCCGCTTGCACGTTCTCAAACTTCTTCTCGAAATCAAACTCAGGAGCATGCACACCAATAATGACCAGCCCCTTATCCCGATATTTCCTATCCCATTCTACCAAATGAGGCAATGTACGAATACAATTAATGCAGGTGTATGTCCAGAAATCAACAATCACCACTTTTCCTCTCAACTTTTCCAGGCTTATGCTTTCATCTGTGTTAATATATCCTGTTAATCCAACAAGCTCTGGCGCTCCATTCTCTCCCGCACGCGGAGGAGAAAAAACAATATTATTCTGCTCACTTTCCTTATTATCAGCTGATTCTGGACCCTGCTTTTGTTTTTCTAACACATAAATAGATCCACCAATAATAATCAGCACAATCACCAACAACGCTATTTTCTGCTTCATTCTTTCACTCCCACTGACGCCAAATAGGTGAGGAAGCCAGGGAGCAAGGGAAGCACACACGGGTTCAAGAAGGACACAATGCCCGCAACAAATGCTATTCCCAGATTGACTGAGGTTGCACTCACTCCCGCAACATTCAACTCAATAAAGAATGCTGCAAGCGGACCAAAACTTGCAATCCGAGACAACTGGTTTGTAAAGACTAATATGCCAATCCCTATCAAGATAATACCAAACACGTACTGAACGATCTTCATCCACTTCGCAGACCTGTCAATCCACTGCTTTGCCTTATCCATAAATATTCCAACAACAAGGAATGGAATACCTAAACCTAAAGAATACGCAAGCAACAAGAAGAATGCAGAACCAGGCTGCGAGACAGCTAATGTAAGAACAGCTCCCAACACCGCACCGACACACGGTGTCCAGCCCACAGCAAAAGCAGCTCCAAACACAAATGAGGTGATATAACTTGACTTAAACTTTTTTTTCACCTGCACCTGACGCTCTACTTCCAAGGCTTTAATTTTTATTAATCCTAATAAATATAAGCCAAAGGCAATGATCAGCAATCCTCCAATCCTTCCCAGCCACTTCTGCACTGCAGAAGAGACATTTGCTAATATTCCTTGCAGGAGCACTCCCAAGGCTGCAAACACGACTGAGAAGCCTAGAACAAAGAACACACTACACCAGAACAACTGCCAATTCCTCTTTGATTCCATAACAAGCATTATCAAATATCTCTTTTTATATGTTTCCTTTATATGTATCTTAACACCACGAAAAATTTAAAGCATATCTTGTTCACCTTTTCTATGATTGAACTCGAAAAAACATATCTTGCCAAATTTTTACCAGAAAAGTTACAACTTTGCCCTTTTAAGGAAATTATTGATATTTATATTCCCAATGAAAAAAATCATTCCACTCTCCGTATCCGAAAGTGTGGCGATACATACGAGATAACAAAGAAACAACCAGAGCATGGAGGAGATTCATCTAAACAAACTGAACATACTATTTCTCTCACTCCAATGGAATTTAATCTATTACGCACTATTCCTGGTAAACGCGTCCATAAAATTAGATACTATTACCCTTATCATGAAAGAACAATAGAAATTGATGTTTTTCAAAAACCATTGCAAGGGCTTGTATTAGTAGACGTTGAATTTTTGAATGAAGGAGAAAAAGATGCTTTTCAAATGCCTCCTTTTTGTCTCAGAGAGGTTACACAGGAATTGCTTCTTGCTGGAGGCATGCTTTGTGGCAAAACGTATGAAGACATCGCTCACGGGCTTGAAGCATTTCACTATACAAAACTCTTTCTCACCTCAACATCATAGAACAGAAAAAGAAAGAAGAAAGGCGTTTACGCCTTCCAGCCAATACCTGCTGACACCACTCCAATGATCAAGTGCAGCCAGTTGTCAGCCACGTTCACATTCAAAAATCCCAATACGTTGAAAAAGCCGACAATGCCTACCACAACATAAATGACCCCGAGCCAGGTGTTGACTACCTTTGCGCCTGAGCCTGCAAATCCCGCCCATGCAAAGATGATTCCTGTAATAATGTGCACAACATTGTGTGCGCTGTTAATATCAAAGCCGAGAAGGTTGTCACCCACGAAAAAACCGACAACTCCCACAAGAATAAGGATAATACCAATAATTTTTGCCCAATTTTCTTGTACGCCCATTCAGACTCACCCCCAATTTTAAGTATATACTAATACTATTTCACGAGTCACACTCCTATTTAAACATTCCTTTTGCTCCTCCTTTCTGTTTTTAGCCCATTTTAAGCTTCTTTGTTGTCTCATAGTAGTAGTTACAAATACGAAGATTTAAAAAGAGGATATTTGTTATTCCTCCATAGGAAATACATACTAAATGTATAATGACAACCCAATTCATCATCACCAAAAAAATTGCAAAACACGGGAATCAAGCTATTATTGTCATTCCCAAAATTCTCGAAAAAGAACTGAAACCAGGAACTATTGTGCAGCTCAAAGTGGATGTGATCAAAAACCATGAATGACATTGCACTTGCGATGGACGGCGGATTAGATGCATTTGTCTTGATTACTGACAATCTTGATTCGGCAAAATATCACAACATCAAACCCTTTGCTATTGGAGGAACACGCAATATCTTCAGAGCAGACAGCGGACTGAGCCATTTACAACCCAGCATTGGACTCGACTTCCAATTTACAGATAACATGACTTTAAACCTTGGAGGAAAATATAGTATTGGTTTCGCACAGGAATTTGATGATCATTTCATTGGATCTGTTGGCCTCACCATTACTTTTTAATTTTTTCATTTTATATTTGTGTTTGTGTGCAATGGTTATTTACACACACAACGCGCAGATTCCCGCCAATTCCCGTACAGAAATCAGGACAATACTCCCCAGACTTCACAAAACGCTTGTTTCCAAAAAAACAATCTCCCGTATTAATATGCACCCCACAATCACAATCCACATTTGACTGGCACAATGTATCATCAACCAGCTGCCCCAGCGGCAAAGGCTGCGGAAAAGTCTGAGGAACTTTCGGCTGTATGACACATCCTGAAAGCATTATCACAAGAATAGTAATCCACACCAACACCACCTTTTTCATTGCCCCTCCTTTATTCCAATGGCACTTCAGACCACAATGTCCAGTCTTTCCCAGGCGCATAATCACCCACAATGAAGTTGGGCGACTGCGGTGCACGACCAAAATAGGAATGCTCAATATCCGTCCATCCCACTGACTGCGCATCAATCCGATACATCGGAGACCCTACAAGCTTCCACGTCTGCGTTGCAACAGAAAACTCCTGACCAGGACGAGTGCCTCCCGGCTCTGCAATCAACTTCCCCTTAAACCCATGCTTGTGCAAATCCTCCACAAACCGCTGAATAGGAGCGTTTCCTTCCCCAGGAGGAAGATGCTCATCATGATACCCAAAATTATCAGACAAGTGCACGTGCCCAATGATGCCCTCTTTCGTCAATTTTTCCAACTGACCAGACATCCACTTATCAAAATCCTCCTTCGGACCCTTATAATACTTCCACCAAAAATTTGCATGCCCAATATCTAACGTTCCTTTAATATGATCACTTGCCACCTTCTTCGCCTCATCTTGAGACATTCCCTGCTTATCTATCAATTGCTTCTGCATCTCCTCCCGAGACTTCACAATAATATTCCGAAACTCATCTGGATGACTTCCATACAATTCTGGAGCCCAGTTTTCTGGAGCAATCCACAACGGCTTCTTCAACCCCTGCTTCTTCTCCCGCTCATACGCATACAGGGCAGCGCGAGAAATCGTTTCTGCAGACTTCTCCACCCCATACTCCACAATCGGCTGCAAGGAATCCCGCATCTTCTCCCGATCATGACGCCGCGCACCATACGACCGAGACACTTCTACTAATGCGTCACTATGCCCCTTTCTTCTTTCTTCCTCAACCTTAATATACCTTATCGGATCATCAAGAAACTCCTTAAATCGGGGAGAATCCTCAGGAGGCGCAACCCCATACCTCTTCCCAAACTGGACCGCATCCCACTGTCCCTTATACTTATTTTCCTTCATCTCCTTCTCCAACATCTCCCGATTCCGATGCAGCTCATCAAACACTTCCTTCTCCCGATCTGCATCAATCTTCCAGCGCAACTCTTCCCCTCTCTCTAAATCAATCTCCTTCTGCATCAACCTGCTAAACACATATTTTTCCACAGGCTCTTTTTTCTTAATCGCTTCCTGCTCCAAATCATAAATCTTCACATCCTCCCATGCAATTGCCCCTGAAGGATCACGCTTCGGAAACGCATACCTATCCTCAAACGACTTCACCTTTCCTGCATTCACCGCCTCCGGATCAGGCACAGGCACAGAAATTTCCGTGTCCCGCTTTAACGCTTCTACTCGCCCTGTTCTCTTATCCACCACATAAATAGGAGCCTTCTTCGCCTCATCAGGATACGCCTCAAACTTCCCCTCACTCTCTAACTTAAACAATGGGCGTGGAAATTCGCCCAGATGCATCACCACAGGACCACCCTCAGCAGTATCTGCAGCAAACTCAATCGCCCGCTTCACCTCATGCACCACATTCTCTCGAGCCTCCTCCCGAAATGAACCCTCTTGCCAGCCCGCAGCATACCCTACATTGGGAGAGGCATGCGTTGACAACTGCACCTCATTAATCCTCGCAAGCTCCCGCATTTCCTCTCGTTCTCGAGAGCTGTAACTTTCCGGCGTATGACCACCCGGCTGGCTTCTGAACCCTTTTCCTGCACCCATAAAACCCAACTCAACCGCCTTCACACCCCTAAACACGTTTGCCTTCAATCCTTCGCCTACTTCCCCAATACCATGTGCCATCCCGATTTCTCCTGCAGGATATCTAATATTTTTCCCCTTATCCAACGCGTTCCAATAATCAGTGCCCCATTGCATGCCCTTTTAGAAGACGGTTTTCTTTTTATACGTTTCTGCTGCACCCACCCGTTCAACCATTTGCTCGATCTCTGTTTTTGTCTGCTCTGCTGTTGCAGAACGAAGAGGAGTGTAATCCCTTTTCTCAAACATTTCAATAATCAATTCTTCTTCCACTGCCGCCCTGCTTGACACCATCAATTCCTCCTGCGTGAAAGCACCATACTTTGCACTCCAATATGACTCTTGATGATCCTTCATCACACCATACTCAAACAACTGCTCCCCCTGATTTTGAAACAGCGGAATTGCAATGACTGCTGCTTCAAGCGTATCCTCTTGCTGCACCACTGGCTGATCCTCTTCACTTTTCTGCAATGGAACGCCTAAGCCACGAACTGTTGTCACAATAGGCGTCGCAACACGCTTCCAGTCCTTCCGAATCTCAGTCTCTTCCTGCGCACTCTCAATCTCCTTCTGAATGACTTCTCGCAGCTTCTTATCCACCACCAGATCTAACAACGCAGCTAAATAATACAATCTCAATGACGGTGGTAGCTTTCCCAACTCTTTCTGCAGCTCTTCCCAACCTTTTTCCATTCCTCTGCCATTTCATTCAAGCTATAAATGCGTTTGTCGTGGTCATTCAGACAACTCTCTCAGAACTTGCCCTTCTTACTCGTACAACATACCATGCGACTGCTTGTAAATCTTGTACAATGCGTACGAATGCGCCTTTGCCAATCCTTCTGCTTTCGACCGCTCAGTCGGATGCGGCTTGTCATCTGCATTCATCGAGGGCAAATGCAAGACTTCCTTAAACCCCTTCATGATCCCCACAAAAGGATCAAACAATCCTGTTTTTTTCTCCTCCTTGCCTTGCTTCTTCTCCCCTGCTTCTGTCAAATATTTCTCAATCTCATCCTTCATCGACACAATCGCTTCATCCACAGAACTCAACAACTCAAAATCTTCCTCATCCAATGCCTTCTTGTACTGCTGCAGCTGCTCCTTTGTCGCAACAAACCCCTCAATAATAATCTTTGAATACCCCCGATGAATGGCACCCCGTTGAAATTCCTCCTGATACGCAAGCTGCGGAATGGCAACAAAATTCCACCGCACCCGAATGCACGGAAAATACTTCTTAAACTGCAATGTATAGACATTATTATGCATGTCCTGCGTCTCATACTCCTTCCGAATTGCCAGCAATTCCAACTCAATCTTAGACGTGTCAAAGGCAGCAACCACCTCTGGCTCCGCTGCCGATCCCTTTGTTTCTAATCGCTTAATATTTCGCAAATACGGACGCAGCCAATTCAAATAAATCTTAATTACATAATAATGCTGCCGCAAATACTTCACCTTGAAATCTTTACCCACTTTCAGCTCTTTATATGTCTTCTCGCGCCAAATAATATACTGCTTCAACTTCCTTCCGAGCACCTCACGCACCTTTCTGTTAAACGCATTTTCCAGTTTTCTCACTTCACGCTCCACATCCTCAATCTTCTTCGGATGAATCGAATAAAACAAGTCAGGCAACGTCACAAAACCCACATTCGCAGCCAATCCAGTCACAGAACCTGGATTCTTGATGCCCCCTTCAACCATGTCCACCCAAATACTCTTCAACGCAACCTCGGCAGCGTCCTCATTCTTGTACGCGCGCTCATAATATTCCAACCGCTCATCCATAATACGCAGCTCACGCAACAACTGAAACAATGTCTTCACCATATTCCCCACGTTTGCCATCAACTGCTGAAACTTGTCAATCTGCGCCGCACGCCGCTGCTCCACAGACCCCCAATAAGCACTCGTCTCACCTGATGTATACACATCCTTCACCTTCTCAATATACCCTGCATCCCCTGAATATCCCAAACCAAACGCGCCCGCATTCTGAATAAAATGCACAAACCAGTAATAATTTGACTCAACACCTGCCTGAGATGTGTCAATAATAAGTGTATACCTTCCCTGCCCACCAAACTTTCCACCAACAAGTTTTCCCGGATCAGCCATGAGCTCCTCTTTTAAACAGAATCTTTAAATAGTACGACCTTATAAATGTTATCGTCAGAACCATGCCATTCAACCTCCTCAAGAGAAAACCCAAGCTCCTTCAGGAGCTTGACGAAAAACCACACAAGCAAGACGTTCTTGAAGAACCAATGTCTGATGATCCTTTCTTTCCCGACCCGTGGAAACAACAACCCTTGCAACCAACGCTTCAAGAACCTTTACCTCCCAGACCTGTTCCTTCCAGAAATTATCCTGACAAAGATATGGAACTCGTTCTTGGCAAACTTGACTTGATCAACGCACGACTTGAAAGCCTGGCAAAACGACTTGAATTGATTGAACGCATGATCCAACACGCACAACAACCCCCTCAACAGAGTGCACCGCAACCCATATCCCCTTTTGATGACGAACAAACATCATCCTATCGCAGACGCGTATGGTAAATCCCCTTTCTTTTCTTCGCACTCCCCATTCACAACGAACATTATACCTCATTGCCATTTGCGTTATTATTATTGACCAGCTCAGCAAATTCTTCCTCAAAAATGTATCCTTTGCCACAACCAACACCGGAGTCGCATTCGGCCTTCTTCCTGGAGGAAGATACGCATTCATCCTGATTGCAGGCATCGTTATTGGAATAATACTCACATCCCTCAAGAAATATCCCTATCTCGAACTGAGCTTCATCCTTGGAGGAACTGCAGGCAACCTTATTGACAGAATATTTCTTGGACACGTCATCGACTTCATTGATGTCGGTTTTTGGCCTGTATTCAATTTTGCAGACACCTTTGCAACCATTGGCGTAGCGATGTTCATCATCAGACAATGGAAGAAATGATTAATATTTATACATCGCCATAAAAGCTTTGATATCATCAACCAACATCCCCGTATCCTTCAACAGTTCATCTCCGTACCTGTCCAACCTGTTCCGAATCATCAAGCGCTCATAAATAGAACGGAAGGTCTTCATCATCGGAGACGAACTCCACTTCCCATTATAATCCTTCTCCAAGTAACACGTAATTCGCGTCTCGAACGTTCCCTTATTCGTCCCAATCTTCACTCCACCCCTCTCAATCTCCACCTTTGACAACCCCAGAATCAAAAATTCCATCTCAATCCCAAAACGCATATAATTATCAATCTCCTTTGTTGCAATCCAGCGAATCTCCAAATGCTTACTTCCCCCCTGCTCCGCAATCTCCCGATACTCTCTTTCGTAAAAAGAGTACCCCATGGTCTCAAACCACCTGAACAAGCGCTGATACAACTCCTTCATATCAAAGATGGTTGCCTTCTTTAATTTAAACTTGTCAAGAAAATAATCACGATAGGGCATAGAAACAAGACCCAACTATTCTTTAAATATATTTGGGTATAAAAGAAAAAGAAGGGACTATCTCTTTCCCTTCATCGAACTTCCTGCCGCCTGGCATGCCTTGCACGTTCCCTGCGCAACGCCCACCAAACCGACAATCACAAATAAGGCAGTGTACCACTTGATGTTAAAGAAGCTCCACATTCCCAGATCGCTCAAGAGGAAGAGAACTCCCACAACCAAGAAGATCCACGCAGACACTTTACAACACTTTTCGCATCCGCCCATCATGGTTTCTATCACCTCGTTTTTATTCCTATAATATTATTCGCTTCTTATTTAAGAAGAAGACAACTATATAAACTTTTTTCTTTACTCTTCTCTCGTGAAACGTTCTATTCTTATATAAAACAAGAAAATAATGTTTTTTATATACATGCAGCTGAGACGATTCCTCCACCTACATTTACCGGAGTGCAAATACCTTGTGTCACTCCTGGAACAACACCTACTAGTTGTGAACAATCAACATCAACAGCAAAAACAGGCTCAAGAATTTGACCAAAAAAAACTCCTGAAATTAAGGTCATTGTTCCTGCTGATATCCCATATTGTGCACCACACACTCCTTCCCTAATTACAGTTGCAGATATGCACACATCAGGAACTCCTTGTCCTAAGCAATATGGATTACCTGCAGACCACGTCCATCCACCAAAAATAGGAATAAAAACAAGCATCACTTGGGATATATATCCTGATACAAGTCCTGGTTGCGTAACTGCAAATCCGGTGTCAGCGTCTGCACAGCCACTTGGAATGCTTACTGGTAGTCCTGTGATAGCATCAATACATGAAGGGGGAGGATTAAGGTATGCTCCAAAAACTCCAATATTTAGAATTGTGTTTGGTGGAGGAAGTTGCGCGACTGCCATCGGCATCATTATGATTATGCCTAATACAACAAAGTATATTCTATACTCTTGTTTCATTTCTCCCAAACACCTTTTTGAATATGCTTATAAATTTGCTTATAAATTTCTTCTTGCATCTTTTTATCAAGAGGCTCTATATCTTCCATTATCGATCTCCATGATACTTTTTCCCCATAAGCATCACTTTCCTGCTGCTTTAAAGAATATGCTCCTGTTTTTTTCATATGCGAAACAAAAAGGGGTAAAAGAACAAAAAGAACTATGAGCACAACTACTACCTTTTTTTGCATCCCTTTATTCTCTTCATAGAATATATAAACTTTTTCCAGGATAAATATATATATTTAGATTATAAGGATAATATTTATGCATCCCCCTAATCACCTTTTTTCCATTTATCATACACTTCTTTCCCACTATGGACCGCAAGGCTGGTGGCCACTGTATAACAACAAAACAGGCAAGATTGAATACCATCCAGGAGACTACTCATTCCCTAAGAATGAACAGCAGTCATTTGAGATCAGTGTTGGAGCGATCCTAACTCAAAACACTTCCTGGACAAATGTTGAAAAAGCCCTTCATTCTCTCCACCATGCTCATGCGCTCGCTCCAGAAAAAATTCTTTCTCTTTCTCAACAGAAATTAGCTCTTCTCATCCACTCCTCTGGCTACCACAACCAAAAAGCCAAAAAACTCAAAGCATTTGCACGCTTCATACAATCTGGGACACCAGTAACTCGAAATAATTTACTGCACATCTGGGGCATCGGACCAGAAACAGCAGATTCTATCTTACTCTATGCACATCATGAACCTTTCTTCGTTGTTGATGCATACACCACACGCATCTTCACCCGCTACGGATTTCCCTCTCAATCTTATCATGATATCCAACAGTTTGTCATGCACAATCTTCCCAAAAAACATGAGATATACAATGAACTTCATGCACTTCTTGTTCAGCTTGGAAAACAGATGTGCAAGCCAAAACCTCTTTGCGAGCAATGCCCTTTACAACACACATGCGCACAACAGATCTAAAGCGGACCAAACGAGTGACCAATCACTTCTTGCGATTGTTTATCAATAAAATATGCATCACCCATCCCGCAACACGTTAAACGAACCACAATCACTTTCTTCCCTTGAAATTCTCCCTCTTCAACTCTCCTCACTTGAAAGAACTGTTCAAACTCCTCAAGAGAAATAGGAACTGCACCCATATTTTTTGGATCAGCATTTGGTACAGTAACCTGAATATTGTTTACATACACATATTCCTTAATTTTTATCATATAATCTTCATCACTATCCATATTTGATAATTCTGTTTCTATCTGTTGCTGGCACCCAGATATCATAAAAAGAATACACACTCCTATTATTTCTTTTATCATAGAATCACTTCTTTCTTTTATGCACTCCTTGATACCCTTCACCTACCACTTTTACTTCCTTTCCTCTCTTCGTTGCAAACGGAAGACCACCACTTCTCACCTTCAACACCTCAAGATTGACTTTGAGAACATCCTCTGACACCAGAGAAAGCATTCCCTTATCTTCTCCCATAACCACACCCTCTGGAAGAAGCACACTAGGCAATTGCTTCATCACCTGCTTCATCTTTGACTTACTGAGGATGATCATTTCCCTTTTGCATTCCGAAACTTATATATAGACTTTTTCATGCTAAAAAAGCATACAAAGTGGTGCACTCATGACTCTTTCCCCTCATGTTCATTCTTCGCACAAAACACATTATACTCTTATCCTAATCCTTGCGCTTCTTTTCGTTGGCACAATCACTTACGCACAGTACACCACTCCTGTTCCCAATCCAGGACATGGAGCAACCCAAGTCCTCGTGAGTATTAACGGCACCGAAGTCACACTCCAACAAGCCATCGACCAAGCACTCCTCGCAGGAAAAGCACCAGGAGCACCGTCCATACCCAATTATACTCTTGACTGCCTCACTTCCTCTACTGTTAATTGCCCGACTGACTATGTTGAAACGGGCGATGATCCAGACAATGCAGCGCGCTGCTGCAGAATTGTATCAGCAGGAGGAGGAGGAATAGGTGGAGGAACATCCCAGCAAGAAACAATCTTAATCGGATTTGACAATAATGGGAATAATGACCCTGACTGCTGGGCAATCTCTGGAAGCATATTCACCACCTGCGGAACCCCTTATCTTCCCCCACCCAACGGAGGAATTTCACCCATTCCTCTATCAATGGCACAAACATGTGCTTATAATCCGCCAGCATGTGTCATTATGCAACAACAAAAATGCGTCGACGCAGCACGCGATTACTACAACTCCCAAGTCATTGGAGGGGTTGTTGGCGGATGGAATGTCCAATCATGGGATGATACAGGAGATCACAGTCCATGTGTTGATAGCAGCTCGGACAAGCTTTCTGTCATTCTTGTCCGATCTTAATTAACCAAAACAACAGCTTTTTAAACTTCGTCCTTCTTTTCATTCTTATGAAAAAGAGGCATTCTTCTCATCATACATTATACACTACTCTTTTTATCATTCTCATTGGAGTGAGTGCCTTCACTTACGCACAGTACACCACTCCTGTTCCCAATCCAGGACATGGAGCAACCCAAGTCCTCGTGAGTATTAACGGCACCGAAGTCACACTCCAACAAGCCATCGACCAAGCACTCCTCGCAGGAAAAGCACCAGGAGCACCGTCCATACCCAATTATACTCTTGACTGCCTCACTTCATCAACACTCACCTGCCCTGCAAACTACGTGGAGACCGGAGACGACCCAGACAACCCTGCACGCTGCTGCAGAATCCTCTCCAGCACACCCTCTGGAGGATCAAGCTCAAACGGAACAGAAAACATCGTCATCGGCTGGGACAACAACAGCAATTCCAATCCAGACTGCTGGGTAATCTCGGGAAGCGCATTCGGTAGTTGCGGAAATCCTTTCCTTCCCCCACCCACCGGAGGATTAACTGATGACACCCAACAAGGATGCGTCACTGCAGCACTCGCGTTTTACAACTCGATAAATATTGCCGGAGTTATTGGAGGATGGAATGTTCAATCCTGGGAAGACACTGGAGACGCAAGTCCGTGTGTTGACAGCAGTTCGGACAAGCTTTCTGTCATTCTCAACCGCTAACTCAGAAGAAAACCTTATAAACAAACTACTCTTCCTCCTATTCTATGAAAAAGAGGATCAGAAACCATACACTGTACACCTTTCTTTTCTTTCTCTTCCTCGCTATCGGCGTTGGCGTGTATGCGCAATACACCACTCCTCTTCCCAACCCCGGGCACCCTGGAACACAGATCCTTGTTGACGTCAATGGAGAAGAAAATCTGCAAACAGCGCTCGAAGACATTAATACCCGGCTCACAGCACTTGAAATAACAAATACTTCCGGTAGCGGAGGTTCTGGAGGACCACCCTCAGGTCCTGGAGGGTGTGCTGAACTTATCTCGTACACTGGCCAAGGTTACACCCAAGCAATTCCCGTACCTCCCGCATGTATTGGGAGAGCGTGCACACTCATGCTTGAACGATATGGAGGTTATGAAGAACTTGTCAACACAAATGTTGCCATCTTTTTCCAATCGCCCCATGCGAACAACCAAGGCTACAAATATTGGAAAGCTATTGATCAATCTTTAGGTAAGAACGGTGACTCAACTGATACACTCATCTTTAGCGTTGGATATACTATGACTAACATCAATTACAACTCGGCACGAGTCTTTGACGACAAGAGTGGTGTCGAAACAAGCCCTGACCAATGGACCTTTACTGTTACCTCATACCAACCACGGCAGTTTAAACTCTACCTCTGCTCTTAATTAATACACCACTACCTTCACTGACTTGACCTTTTCCTGCACATACGACGTCTTTGCAAGATCCTTTACCAATGTGCTTGCGGATGTGTAGTTCCTCTTTACCATTGCGTATGCACGGTGCTCGTTAAACATGATTGATCCATGCTTTTTCCTAAAGGCTTCCACAGCCTTTTCATTTTCCTTCGGAGGCCCAAACTGCTTTTTCTCTGATGCTAATTCCCGAGGATCAAGCACAAAGTAAAAGCACGCTTTTTGATCTTCTTCTCCAAACACACACTTCGCAAACAACACGCAAAAATGATGCTCCAACAATGCGCTCTTGACTCTTTCAAACACACCCACTACTTTTGCACCGACAACATCCTTTTTTCCTGATAAAGGCATTGCTTCAACCAGGATAACCTTGCCTAAACTCTTCAATTTTTCCTTGTCAAACCTCTTCCGCTCAAAAAAAGACAATGATGGAGACTTTTGAAACGCCTTGCACGCAAGCACGAAATCATAATACTTTTCCTCTGAAATAGCTGCAGCAGCATTTCGATCTGGCTGCACCGGATCAATAAGAATGAGAGGCGATTGCTTCTTTGCTTCATTCAATTTTTTCGCATCTTTTTTACTTCCTATCACTTTGACATGCCCCCATTTTGCCACTCCCCTTACTACTTTCTTAAAAGAACCATAAGAAATAACAAGCAACTCAATCACATAGCCAGAAAAACCCCGAATATAGGACTCTGCGCCATACACTCCTTGTGCTTTTGCAAAGGCTTTCGCCAAGCGAATCTCATCTGCAAGGCGCTTATACTTCTGCACATACTTCACATGTAAATGCGAGAAGTCAGTAATGTTCTTCGCTTGCGACGCTTTTGTAATATTCAGAATAGGCACAATCTCAAACGTGAAACTCCCTTGCTTTACCTGAAAATAATCCCGAGAACCGTGCAACCTGATAAGACGAGGAAACTTCTTCTTTATTGCAGCATGCAGTATATCGGCAAGTGCATCGGACTTTGCACCATATTTTTTCGGATCAAATTTGACATAAATATCAATATCATGCGTTCCCTTCAAATAGGTATCCTTTGCACCAGAACCACCCAGCATGACTGTTGCGCCCTTCACTTTAATCTTCTTCATGACCTCATTTGCAAGACGCTTGACTGCGAGCGCTTCCTCTTTCGAAGGTTTAATCCTTGCAAGAACACTCTTCACATCCATTTCTTTTTTTCAGAAGAGGAGTTATCATATAAACCTTCTGGTTCAAACAGAAAACCTCAAAAAGGGTTCTTTATTTATTGAAATGAAGGGGTCGTAGTGTAACTTGGTTATCATTCCAGCATGGGGTGCTGGCGATCGGGGTTCAAATCCTCGCGACCCCAGTTTTTTTACTTTATTTAGTGGTACTCAAGAACCATAGGTAAATGATCAGAAACAACAAATTCAGGAACTTCAAATCTCTCCACAACAACTTCTGGGGATACTAAAGTGTAATCTGCAAATTTTTCTGGTTTTTGATATAATCTACTTCTTGTACTTGTTATTCCATGTGTCTTGATAAGATTTACTAACCCTCCTTCTTCCAATATTCTCACACTCTCAGTATCAGGTAATAAATTAAAATCACCGCATAGTATTTTAGGTTCTTTATTTTGATCTAAAAATCTTCTTACTTTTCTCGATTGCTCAATTCTCTCTGGTGTATCTTTTTTTCCTTGACCAGTCCACAACCCATGAAAATGAGCAACTGTATACTCTTTTCCATCGTGACCAAACACCATATATTGAAGATTTCTTCCTATACTCCCAACACTAAATAAACTTCCATTCCAGTTTCCATGAATAAATACTTCTCCATGTTTTCGAAGATCTAACTCACGATGCATGAACATTGCCAAGCCATAATAAATAGAAAAATCAACCCTTCCGCCATATGTATGACCATAATGAAATGGGGCAAAACGAGCCTGGTGACTTGGAAGCACAGCAACAAGCTGCCTGTATATATCAGCCCTTCACCTATCAATTTCTTTACTGTCTGTTGGTGTGTCAAACACTTCTTGAAAACAAAATATATCTGTAACTTCTTGTTGCGCTTTTACAAAATCTATTAATGCTTCAAACTCATGTCCACCATGAATGTTCAACGATATTAGTCTCATTGTACATTCGTATTTCAACCCGTATATATTATTTTCTCAACATAACTGCTCATAATAGGCTTATAATAGGTTTTATTAATAATTTATGTATGAGCCAAAGGTCCACCTCTTTTAGACAAAAGAACACACTATTAGATCTACCACCTATAAATATATTAACCCGAAAATACATGTTTTTTGTATGATTGACGAATTCAAATATGGCTGCTTCAAAGTGGATGGAAAAGTGCACATGGAGAGCATCAAACTCCTTGGAACAAGAGTTCGATTTTGGGAATCAGACAACAAAGAAATTACTATTCCACATATCAAAGAGCTTGTTGAATACAAACCAGACCTCCTTGTTATTGGACTGGGAGCTGGAGGATTACTCACCTTAGCAGAGAACGTGCAAATGCATATTCACCAGAATCGCGTCAAGTACACTGCAAAACACAACGATGAAGCAATAAAAATATACAACAAGGCACTTGCAGAAGGAAAAAAAGTTGCAGCCATCTTCCCCAATAGAGGTTAGCTATCTTCTTCTATCACTATCGGACCAATATATCCACATTTCTCACAATGATAAGAACCTGTTAACGCACCTGCATACCAATTAATCCTTTCAGACTTACATTGCGGACACTTATTCTTTTTTATTTTCATTGAATGCTTTCCTTTTATTCCATTCAAAAGAAGCGGTAATATTTATATAGTTCCCTTTTCCTCTTTCTCGTATGAAATACCAGATTTATGGAACCACATTGCAAACAGTCGACATCCAGCTTGCAGCAGGAGAAAGCGTGTACACTGAATCTGGCGGCATGGCATGGATGAGCGGCAACATGAAAATGGACACCAGCACCAAAGGAGGTCTCCTTAAAGGCATTGGACGCATGCTCTCTGGAGAAGGATTATTCTTCACCAATTACACCTGCGAAGCAGGCATCGGAGTTGTTACATTCGCTACAGAATTCCCTGGAAAGATTATTCCTCTTAAATTAGCAAAAGATCAAAGCGTCATCTGCCAAAAAGATGCATTCCTTTGCGCCCAAGAAGGCGTGCAATTAGACATGCACTTCAGAAAACAACTTGGCACAGGCATCTTTGGGGGAGAAGGATTCATCATGCAAAAAGTGACTGGACCAGGAGTTGCATTCATGGAAATTGATGGAGAAGTCACTGAATATGATTTGAAAGAGGGACAAACACTCCAAGTAGACACCGGACACATTGCACTTTTTGAACCAACAATCAAATATGACATCACCCGAGTGAAGGGATTCAAAAACATGCTCTTTAGTGGAGAAGGAGTCTTTCTCGCAACCTTAAGCGGACCGGGAAAAGTCTGGCTGCAAAGTATGCCCATCAAAAACTTGGCAAACAAAATACTCAAATATTTACCTCATAATACCCAAGGGGGAGGGAAGACGCAAGGCATCTTTAACGTTGCAGACATCTTCACACGACAATGAACGGCTGGATCACCTTTAGCATTGTCATTCTTGGAATTGTGATACTCATCGCTGTTGTTGAACTTGTTCTTCTTGTTGTTACCTTCTTCAAACACTTCTTCAAAAAAGAACAAGTGGTGGGAAAGAAAAGCATGACACTCAAACAAGGAAAGCACGTCAAATAATAAAAAACGTTTCTTTCGATAGATTTATTAATATCCTCATTTTTCTTTCTTTTATGGATAAAGTCGTCCACTTTGAAATTCCCTTTCGACGACAAAAAAAGAGCACACACTTTCTACCAGAAAGTCTTTGGATGGAAACTCCAAGACATTCCAGACATGAACTACACTATTATTCATACTGTTGACGTTGATGAGAAACAAATGCCCACAGAAGCAGGCGCCATCAATGGCGGCATGTACAAGAGAGACAGCAATTCAGCCAAGACTCCAGTCATTGTCATAAACGTTGCCTCTGTTGATGCATATATCAAAAAAGTAGAAAACGCAGGCGGAAAAGTAACGAGAGCAAAAATGAGCGTTGGGGATATGGGATACTATGCGCAAGTCGCAGACACTGAAGGAAATATTATCGGGATCTGGCAGACAATACAAAAGCACTAATTTTATTCTAAAAAAATTCATTCAGCGCGAAATTCTTTCGATTTTTTCATGAACATATTTATTACTTCTTGATTTATACTTTCAAGAATGAAACCTCAGAAAGCAAATGCGCTTGCAACGATTATTATATCCTTTGCTACTGTTATTGGCTTGATGGTTGGACTTTATTATAATATGCGCACTACCAAAACCAACCTATTTTATATAATAGTTATAGAGTTATTATTTGTTATAGGATTGTGGCTTTTATGGTTAAGGATAAATAAAGGGGTGGAAAATGAATAAAAAAAATATAGTTATTTCTTGGCTCCGAGATAATTGGCAGATTGTCCTTGCACTTATTATTTTTCTTTTTATTCTCACCAGACTCAAATTCTAAGGACTAATCAAATAAAGGAGGGCGTAGAAGATGAATAAAAAAGAATTCATCATTGCATGGTTGCGGAGCAATTGGAAGCTTATCCTCGCTCTTATCATCCTTCTTTTTCTCATCACACGACTCAAGTTTTAGGGATTAATCAACAAAGTAGTTTAGAAAATGAATAAAAGAAAATGGTTATTGCTTGGCTCAAAGATAACTGGCAGATGTGCTTGCAATTAATTAGAAACACGCTTGAGGGTTCCCCACCATACCCAGAAACTCTAAATCCCATGCTAATGCAAACCGTATCAGTGGCGTATCACCATAAGGATCATCTTCACTCGTTCCGTAAGATCTTATCAGATGTTCGTATTCTCGTTTAGTCAACTCTATCGCTTTGCTTACTGGGTTACCAAACACTAATGCATGGATTAAAGTAAAACAAGCTTTCTTAAATGGAATTGCATTTTTGTCTTTATCTGGAACATTGATCCTTGAAGGATCGGTTACTATCATAAATTCTGCTCTATATCCAATGAATGCTTCAGTACCACTTTCAATTGCTGAAACTCCTAATTCCTGCAGACAATCACAAGCTAACGCGTAAATTATTTTCTTTTTCGTTAAGTCAATATTATTTTTATCGAGTATAACCTCATTCCTATGGCCACAAACTGTTTCTTTATCACCATGACCATTAAAAAACATTAATTCAGGGCATTCTTTAATAAGGCGTCTTTCTACTTCTTTTCTTGTTGCATTTTTACCTTCGAGGTCTGTTACATGAATATCCTTTGTTGATTTCACTATTTTTAGAATATCTTTTGTAAATGCATGAAGGTAAGAAGTATTGATATCATGATTAGGCCTTGTTACAAGAAATTTCTTTGCCACATTAATCTACATCACGAGCCAAAACTTGTAGCATCTTTATTTGAGCTCTTACTACATTCTTTCCAAACTCGTCTCCTTTTTTGATATGGTTGATAAGTTCTTTTACTGTTATTTCTTTATCGCCGCCTAAAATGATCTTTGCCTCCGAATTCAGGGTCTTAAACCTTGCTAATACTAGCTTCTTCTGCTCGTTAAAAATAGTATTGTCTTGATTCATAGTATTTTTAGTTCTTCTAATTTCTTTAAAATCTTTTCTCCTAGTTTAGTGTTCTGATCGATCTCATTGTAAGCTGCATTCCAAGAATATGGCTTTTCATCTATAATCGCTATAATTTGAACCCTTTCTGGTTCTGGCAGATTAGCAAAGACTTTTAAAAACTTCTCTCTGACTCCCATGTATACTTTTATAGTCTAGTTACTCTTAAAGCTTTCTGTTGAAAAAGTGGATATTACACAATTTCTTTGGAAGATTTTTGTTTTATTTGATGATATCTAGCGTCCTTCAAAAATAGGATAATAGAGGTCTTACACAAAACTTATTCTTCTTTTTTTGATCTTTAGATCCATCTTAAGAACAAGATTTAAATAGCTCATCTCAAACAAGTTATCTTCATTGGGCCGGTAGTCTAGTGGTTATGACATCGCCTTTACACGGCGAAGGTCGGAGGTTCAAATCCTCTCCGGCCCATTCCACTTTTTTAAGAACTTTTTCGTATAATCGTATGATCCCTTTCCGGACCTGTTGAAACCATCACCACAGGAGCACCTGTAAACTCTTCAAAATCATGCACAGCATTCTGCAAACTCTGTGGAAGCGATTCATACTCCTGCACACCCGTAATATTTCCATATCCCTTATATATTTCCAGTATCGGCTTCACTCCCCGCAGCACACGTTCACTCCTTGAGAAATCTTCAGTTACACCATTATTAGTATTATATCCAAAACAGATGCTAAAATCATCCTTTCCTGCAATCGCGTCAGCTTTTGTCACCACAAATACACACTTATTCAATGTCACAGCATATCTAGCAGCAACTGCATCTGTCCATCCAATCCTTCGTGGGCGACCAGTCGTTGCACCATACTCTCCAGCAGCCAACCGAATGCCAATACCTTGCCTCAACTGATAAGGATCATTCATCAATTCCACAATCTTTGGATCTTGGTGATTATAGCGTATCTTTCCATCTCCTATTATGTGCGGCACTTGAAACATTGCAAGCTCGTACGCAAGCCTATGTTGATCATCACTACAGTATTCCTCAGAAGCAGTTCCTCCTAATTCTGTAGGGAACGGACCCCCGCCCACTCGCGTCATAAAGGGAAACTTTGTCACTCCCAACACCAAGTCAATGCTTCGTGCAGACAATCCCACACCCATTGCAGTGCCATTCACAGAGCAATCAGAAGACGTGACAAATGGATATGTGCCACATTCAATGCTCAATAATGTTCCCTGCGCTCCTTCAATAGCAATCTTTTTTCCTCCACGAAGCGCACGATGCATCTCTGCAATTGTGTCACCCACAAAATGATGTATTTGAGCGCCCGCTTCGGTCAACTCATGCACCCATTTTTCTTCATCCACTTGAATGGAAGAATAGTGCGGAGCCAGCTTTCGAATCTTTTTGACAAGCGTATCCTTATCATTTAAATCACCAATTTTTATTCCGCGACGCGCAATCTTATCCGCATAACACGGACCAATACCTCTGCCCGTTGTTCCAATGCCTCCTTGTGCTTGAGACACATTTGACTCATCACTCAATACGTGAAAGGGCAACACCACATGCGCATCCTCACTTATCATTAGATGATTATATGGCAATCCTTCTGCATCAAGCGCAGCAAGCTCACCTTGCAACACTGCAAGATTAATCACCATCCCATTTCCCAATATCGTTCTTTTTCCAGACGCATCATGCAAAATACCTGTAGGAATCAGGTGAAAAATTGTTTCCTTCCCATTCACCACAACCGTATGCCCTGCATTATTTCCCCCTGTGCCTCGCGCAGTAATATCAGCCCACTCTGCTGCGAGCAATTCTGCTATTTTTCCTTTTCCGCTATCCCCCCACTGCGTGCAAATGACTGCAGCAACCTGCACTCCCTTCATCAATGACTCCAGGTTCATTGCCGCTCTCCTTGTGGTGGAGAATAATTTGGCGCGTCTCGCGTTATCACAATATCATGCGGATGCGATTCTCTCCTTCCTGCAGCAGTTGTTCTGAAAAATTCTGCTTTTGCTTGCAACTCAGCAATAGTTTTTGCGCCTATATATCCCATGCCTGATCGTACACCGCCCACATACTGCGCCATTACTGCATCCAGAGGACCCTTAAAAGGAACCATTCCCTCCACTCCTTCTGGAATTAAGACGCGTTCACCTTGACTATAGCGCTGCCGCGCACCGCGCGACTCCTGCATCGCACCTATCGAACCCATTCCCCGATACTTCTTCCACTGCCTTCCTTGCAAAAAAACCAGTTCCCCAGGAGATTCCTCAATTCCTGCCAATAAATTTCCCAGCATTACTGATGCAGCACCGGCAGCTAATGCAATTACTATATCTCCAGAAGATGTAATGCCGCCATCCGCACACACTGGAACACCACATTCTTGTCCAACCACTGCACACCGATACACTGCAGTCACTTGCGGACATCCAATACCTGCAATGATGCGTGTTGTACAAATAGAGCCAGGACCCTGGCCAATTTTAATACCATCAGCACCTGCGTCAAGCAAATGCATTGCAGATGCATGATGCGAAATATTTCCCACAACAACATCTACAGTGTACTTCTTCCTTATTGCACGCAGTGTTTCCAAAACAGATTTAGTATCTCCATGAGCTGTGTCTACAACTACCACATCCACATGCTCATTCACCAATAATTCCAATCTTTCAAACGCATCATCACCCACTCCAATTGCTGCACCCACCCGTAATTGCCCTTTTGCATCCAAATTGTGCATTGCAAACATGCCTGATCTAATTCTTTTGATATCTCTGAAAATGTACAATCCAGCCACTCTTCCTTCTGCATCAACTAATGGAATTGCCTTTTTTTTGTACTTCACCATTAAATTATATGCATCATCCATGCACGTTCCTGCAGGAGCTGAAATCACTTCCCTTGTCATGACTTCCCTCGCAGTTAATTGTGCATTATTACAAAAATCAAAATCATTCTCTGTCAATATACCCACAAACCTTTTCTCACGATCATGCACTGGAAAACTGTGGAAGGTGAATCCTTTTTCCGCTCTCCCTTGCAATATACTTTCAATCGTTTGATCTTCAAACACACTCACTGGCTTCTCAATAAACCCATTCATGTGATGCTTCACCCGCGCAACCTGCTTCGCCTGCTGCTCAGGAGAAAAACTCCTGTGAATAACTCCCAATCCTCCTGCCTTTGCCATTGCAATCGCAAGCTGATACTCAGTCACCGTATCCATTGCAGCACTCACTATAGGAACTTTTAACGGCACATTTCGAGAAAACCTGCTTTCCACATTCACCTGATCTGGAAGGACTTCAGAATATCCTGTTTCCAGACGCACATCATCAAACGTCAAAGCAAGACCATCACGTGCGGCAAGCTCAAAAAAATCTTTTTTCTGCATCACTTAATGCCGTTGCATGACTCTTAAATAGTTTATGGCAGTTTCTTTGTATCTTGTTGGTAATAATAAAAATTAGAATACTAACTTTAACCAGCTCATAAATCGTGCAACAATTGACTTCTTCTGAGAAGAATCATCTTCCTTTTCTTCTCTTGCCTCTTTTTTTATTATTTGTTTTTCTTTCTTATCCTTTGTTCCTGCACTTGCTGCAACTCTTTTTGTAATCTTTGGCTTTCCTGACACTGCCTCAATCACAAACTGCTCTTCTGGCTTTGGAATAACTGTAAACCCACCCGAGCACTCGTTTCCTGATGGATATTCCGGCTCAAAATCCCAGAAGAATAATGACTTATCCTCCTGCCCTGTTGAAATATGCACTGTTTTTACTACTCCTATAACCAATGTTCCGTCCACTCTTGGAAGCGCGTAATAAAAGCCGTGACTTCCTTCACGCTCTGTCATCTCGCGCGTGAAAATCTTGTATTCTCTTCCTTTTGTATCCTTCACTGCAGGAGCGCTGGAATACAACGCATCGTATAATGTAACTGCATCAAACAACGGCTCTGGCTGCTCTGCCCGATAAAAATGATCCTCAGACACAAACATGTAACTCACTGTTGCTCGAAAATCAGTCTTTGGCCCAAAATCTGGCTGCCCATTTCTATCAATTTGTGTTTGAATAAACAGCTCATTTCCATTCAAGCGCTGACAAAAGGGAAGATACGCATATGTGTCCCAGGACAAATCCGGGCGCGCATCAAACGACACTTTTCCCCGATTGTTTGACTCATCCCTTTCTTGAACAATGCCACTTTGCGGCTGATCTAGAAACAATTGATCTACAGATACTTCAATCACATTCGTTCCTGTTCGTATTGCGGATGCCTGATTCCACTGCTTCTTGTATGAAGTGCTGATTCCCATTTCTTTTCCTGGCTGCAATGTCAAATCCTTATATGTCCATGAGGTTACCTGCACTTGAGACTCGTCTTCCTTCGCATTTGGATTGTATGCATAGGTCACATCCGGATGCACGGGACGGGGAAACGCAATCGCTTCGCCATTCAAAAACACCATGCTTGCCATGACGTTTGCATTTTGAGAACCTTGCTCAGTCCAGCTGAGTTTTGCAGGCGCTTCACCAATATTTCGTATTTTGAATGCAATGTACATCTGATCATTTGGCGTGGGATGCAATGGATAGACTTGCAGATCAGAAATCACCAGATCAGGAAGCGACTCCTGTACTGGCGTTTCAACAGCTGTTTTCCAAAACATCGGAATCTTCTTCAGATTATTATCGCGATGCACATCCCCAGATTTTTCATCAGGATCAACTGCGATCTTCGCATCTGCTGCACTTGCTCCGTTAAAATCATTTTGCCGAGAAAAAGACACGGCTGCGCAATCTCCAGGGAGAAGTGAAGGCAATGGTTTGCTTGCAGAGCTTCCTGTGTCCAACCACATGGTTACTCCTGACTGCAATGCTGGAGATGCGATTTCTCCGCTATTACATGCTTTCACATCAACTTGTGTTAGATCATTCTGGATTCCTGCCAAAAATAGATCTACAAATGGTTCGTGCTTGGGAATAATTTCCACCCATATTTCTTCATTGACAATATCTTCTGGAAGATCTTTCACGTCCTCTTTTTTCGGTCTTTCGACCGGCACAATCTTAATCGGAAGATCTTGCACGTCTTTTCCTTGATCAGTCAAGACAATGCGTTCGTCATTCACTGTAATAATGGGAACAAGCTCCCCATTTTCCTCTGTTATTTCCTCAATGGTAATAGATACTTCTTCACCATCAATAACAACTGTTGTCGTTTCCTTTTCTGCAAGATTCACATCAATAACAGGAGCCTCTGCAAGGCGATCTGCAGCTATTAATGATACTCCTACAAGGAGATACACAACAATAAGACTTATATTTTTCCACATATGCATTCGTTTTCTTCCTCTTTTATCTCTTATAAAGATGCTGTTTTCCCTTTTTTTGTGTATATATAAAACGCCTTTCATTTAAGGTATTGACCTAAAATATTAATTTCTTCATAGTAGTAACAATTAGAAAGTCTTATAAAGTATGATTTTATCTTACCTTTCCATGAAAACAAAGATCAGCATCACTATTGATGAAGCAACCATACACCAAATCGAAGAACGACTCAAAGAGGGTATGTTCCGTAATAAAAGCCACATCATTGAATATTCTGTGCAAAAACTGTTGAGGAATACAGATGAACACCGGCATTAACCTCTCATTGGAACACCTGCTGGGAAGACTTGCAGAACCTTATGCAAGACAAGTTATCCTCCCTGAAATTGCAGCACTCGCACAAGACGGAAAAATAAGCGATCATGAACTCAGAAAAATTGCAGACGCTGTCGAAGCACGCGGATTTGGCGTCCTTTTACCCCCTATTACCCTCCTCGGAGATGCAACCAAAAATACTCTGGAAAAAGACGGGTGGATTGGGGAAGCAGTATTGCGATTAACTGATGCTGTTTCCATTCGCCACTTCATCAAACGCACTTCAGACAGAGAAGATTATCATCGAGCAGTTCGTCTTCAACAAGCAGCACATGACGCTCTTGCAATCACTCCTTACCATGCATCAGTTCCTGCAGTACGCTTTGCAAACAAAAAAGAACGCGTCATTATTACTCCTTCTGTTGATGGAATGACATTGAAAGACGCATTGGATACCCATCCAGAAGAGAAAGAAGCCATTCTCAGACGCGTCATTACTGATTATGTTTCTGTTTTTACCCATTTGAATGAACCTTCTGTACGAACACAACTCTCCTTTCCAGATGCTGTGCGCGACTTCACAGAAATGTTCCGCAATTACTACCTTTCAGAAATTTCCCTTCAAGGAGAAACAGCACTGCTTCTCCAGGCTTTTGCACGCGACATTGGCACATCTCTCACTGCAGCAAGAGGATCCATTGTTCACGGCGACCTTCACGCAAAAAATACATTAGTGAATGGAACAAGCGTCTTTCTTGACTGGCCCAATGCAGCAGCAAATGGATTTCCAGAATTAGACATTGGAAAACTCCTCACCAAAGCACATCTTCCCCTTGATTTAGAAAAACGGCTTGCGCGACACGCAGCAGAACAATTGTATACAACACCCGAAGAACAAGAAGCATCTTTTGTTCGCTATACACACAATCAGATCTTCCAAGACCTCATCACTGCAAAACGCTACCTTTTCCGCGCTGCACAAGCAGAAACTGCAGATGATGTGGATCGCTTGCAAAAAATGGCAACCATCTCTTACAATACAGCCCTCCGCAGAGCACACGACGCAGCAGCTCAAGGAATAATCACCACTTCATTCGTTGAACACCTTACTCAAGTACCTGCACAGCATCGAGGCTATTCCACACCAATCCTTTCTGATGAGGCATATGAGGCTTTGAAAAAAACACATAACCCTCATTTGTTAATGTCACAAGAAAATGTTGAGACAAGCCCCTCATCACTGGCACAATTAGTTGCAGAATCACAGCCTGGAGAAAGCATCAATAGAATTCGCACCCAGCTTGACAATGCACGATGGAGAAAAAGAGGAAAAGTTGCTTCCATTGTTGGAGGTATTCTCTTTGGACTAGCAGCTCTTGTTTCGAGCACTCTTGATTCAATTAATGCAAGAATGGACGCAGCGCAACAAAAGCAAGAAGTTGGAGAAGAACGCATCGGAAGATCTCATCAATGGATCTACACCCATGCGTATGACCGAGTCATGAGAAAGATCATTGATGAAAAGATTACCAACACTTTTACTCTTGATGACCCCATTGTGCAAGAGATAGCACAAAAACACGGGCTTGACTATATCATGATACGAAGAATGATCCAAGTCAGCAGATGCTATGGCAGTGGAGAAACAAGCCAAAATCCCACCCTTCGAAACACAGGAAATGTGAATATTCTTGACCCTTTTAGAATTACGTTAAGCTATCATTACACTTCAGGTCATCCTGGAGAACGTACAGGAACAGAAATCCTTGACCCTGTTGCAAACCTCGACGCAGGCGCTGCGCGAGTTGCTGGACTCATCAAAAAGCACAATGGAAATGTTGCGGAGGCTCTTATTGATTATCACACTCCCTCTTCTGAAGTAGGATTTTTCCCCTTCGATGTTCCCCAACATCATACAAATCAGATTGTTCGCAGCATTGCACGAAAGCTTGCTTATAATACACTTCATGGACTTGCATCAGCAATGGACGGCGGTATTTACTCAGTCTGGCTCCAAGACCCTCCCGCAGACTTTTGTACTCCAAAACTAGTTATAACAGAAAGTAAACCCATCAAATATAGTCCGATGATCGGAGATTTCACCAATGGCATTCCCAAATATCAGTAAATATTTAATTGCTGCGATACCAACTCAATAAGATTATGCACCACTTCTTTGTAATGCATTAATAACACAACCTCCCTCATCTCTCTTGATTTTTCAACTTGCTTCTCTATCTCTTTCATAATCTTATCATGCTCTCTTGCAAGCTTTGTCGCGTGCTCAAAACTAAAGTGCAAGAATAGTTTTTGAAATCCCTTGTGAAACTCATGGATGCTCTTAAAAAGAGTTACACACTCACTATTCAGCTTCATTTTGTGCTGATTGATGTATCTAATAATTTTCTTATAATTATCACCCAACTGCTCGAGAAGCATAATGCTACAATACAGCGCGCATCGCTTCTTGTAATCAATTGAAGGCTCCTTGTTTAACAACCGAAAACAATAATCAGTAAACTTGTTAATGTTTTCCTCTGCATCCGCCAAATATTCCAAATCTGTTTCTTTGTTGATAATAGCATTCATTGTCCCTTCAGAAATCGAATGCAACAAATACAAAGTCCTATTTAGAATATTGTGAAAGCTTTCCTCTGACACTCCACCCACAGTCTTGATAATCAACTTGTCTTTACTCTGCTCCACTACAGCCATCCCAATTAATTCATCAACTCTTTTTTGTACAATCCGCGATTTTGCAAGAGAATTGACATGCACATCAATCTCATCTACCCCTTTTATATAGCGCGATGCAAGAATACGCCGCAACAAATGATCAATAGATGTAAAATCAAGCACTTCCTTTGTGTACTGCAAGCGCTTCTCCACACTAATCACAATATCCTTGTCCTTTTCCTCCATTTCAATCTCATCACCAGGGTTCACTCCAAAGCGCTTGGTCCACTTACTCGGCAAACTGACCACAAGCGTTGCTGGTCCCAGTTTAACGACTTTTCGTTTCATCCCTTTCTTCTTCCTTTCTATTATATATAAATATTTCTATTTATCTATATATCTATATGTATATATAATATATTAGGATAAAATATATATTCCCTGGAGGTGCTCACGCGTAAGTACTCACAGAGTACACCTGGAGAAAACACATGACACACCCCCATGTTTTGCGTACGGCCACAGAACAAGAACGTTCTCTGATTTTAGGACCTTACAGCAACCGCAGGGCCTATTATGAAGCATGGCAGGGACTTCCTTCTCTTCCCTTTCAAGCTACACACAGCCGTGGCGGCCTCGAAGCAGGCGTTTGCAGAATAGAGAAACACTATGTTTGGGTCCCTCCAAACGCATGGAGTGCATTTCAAGAAGACCCTCATAGCATCTTCATTGCAGAAATCAAACCTCACCATGAATACACCATCTACGCTCCCTGGATTTCAGCTCCTCGCGAATGGACTGCGCCCGAAGCAGGATGGAAACCTCGAGGAGGAAGACCAACTGCAGAAAATGCCATTGAAAAGGTTACTCAAGAAAATTTTAGACACACATTAGAAATTCTTCGAAGCAAACAAGAATCGATCAGAGCGCATGTTCTTGCTGAGATCAGCAGAGGATTACAATGAACACCACCACAAAATGGACATTGGGCATCATCATTGGTGCACTTATTGTCATAGGAATCATTGTTGCACTTGTTTCATCCTCATCTTCTGAAAAGACTATTACTATTGGATTAAGCTTACCACTCAGTGGAGAAGCAGCAAGCTTCGGCGATGGAGCACTGTCAGGCATTGAAACAGCAGTTCATGAAATTAATAATAAAGGCGGTATCAATGGAAAACTGATTGAACTTGTTGCTGAAGACGACAAATGCAATGCAAATGGAGGCATTACTGCGTTAACCAAACTTGTCAATATTGACCAAGTTGATGTCATTATAGGACCTGTATGTTCTGCAGCTGCTGGACCTGGATTACCAGTTGTGCAACAAAGCAAGACACCCATTATCATCTGGGCATCAGCACCAGGATTGACGCAAAACAAAGATTATGTGTTTCGAACCTATCCCTCAGACGCGTTCCAAGGAAAATTTGCAGCAGATTATATGAAAAATACTTTGCAGAAGAACAAGGTAGCAGTGATCTATGTAAAAAATGACTGGGGACAAGGCATTCGCGATGTCTTTATAGACACCTTTGGACAATTAGGAGGAGAGATTACATTTGATGAAGGCATCCCACAAGATGCGAAAGACTTGAAGACAACACTCACCAAAGCAAAAGAAACAAGCCCAGACGCTCTCTACTTCCCTGTCTATCCTGGTATTGGCATTATTGGATTAAAACAAATGAAGGAACTTGGTCTTGACGTGCCTATCTTAGGTGGAGATGCATTTGCAACTGACGAAATCATCAAATCAGGAGTCGCAGAAGATGTTATGTTCACCAATGGAGTTATTCGAAACCCTGACGACTTCCAAGAGAAGGTAAACAAACTTTCCACAAAGAAGGTTAACAACTTAATCACACCTTTAGGATATGACGCAATTTACATTTTTGCAAACATTATCGAAGACGTAGGAACTGACAAAACAGCAATTCGAAACGCACTCGCTTCTCTCTCTTATACTGAAGCGGTGTCACTTCCATTGATTGAATTTGACAACCAAGGAGATTTGAAAGAAGCAACATTTGAAGTCAAAACCATCAAAAACAAAAAAGCTATTGGAGGCTAACATGCACAAATCATTCATCATTAGTATCATACTCATCCTCGGACTTGCACTCTTAACCGGATGCGGTTCAGACACGCAAGACACAGACACCACACAGAAAACATTCACTCTTGGCGCAGTCGCTCCCCTTACTGGAGACGGCGCAGCCTACGGGCTTCCAACCCAAAAAGTGATCGAAGCTGCAGTCTTAGACGTCAACAAGAAATGGGCAGACGCTGGAAAAAAGTATATGCTAGACTTGTACTTTGAAGACGGCAAATGCAACCCAAAAGACGGATTAACAGCAGCACAAAATCTCGTTAACTTGCGAGGCGTCAAAGTGATTTACGGAGGCCTTTGCTCTGGAGAAACACTTGGCCTTGCACCCTTTGCAAACGCGCAGAAAGTCATTGCATTTAGTGCACTTTCCTCAAGCCCAGACATCACCAACGCAGGAGACTACATCTTCAGAAACTACCCTTCAGATACTGCACAAGTAGCAGCAGTCATGAAGAAAATCAAGAAAGATGGGCCAAAAAAGATAGCCATCCTCTCTGAAAACACAGACTATGTACAAGCGCTTCGCAGAGGCTACAAAGCAGTGTTCCAGCAAGAAGGCATTCAGCTTGTTGGGGATGAAGTTATTGAATCCTCTGTCAAAGACTTGAGAACAGAACTGCTCAAAATCAAAAGCAGCAACCCTGACGCAGTCATCCTGATTCCCCAAACCATTCCCATGGGAGAAATCATGGTCAAACAATACACAGAATCAGGCATCGAAGCAACTGTGTACAGCGGAGAAGTGCTCGGCCTTGGAGAAGTCATTGACAAACAAGGCAGCCTCATGGAAGGATTTTACTCTGTCCGAGCAAAATTCAACGAGAACAACAACGAGTTCTTGAAACTGAAAGCACGCACCGGCTGTGACTTGGGCATTTATTGTATCACCACCTATGACGGCATTTTCCTCTTAGCAGAACTCTTTGAGGAATGCGGCGAAGACACCCAATGCTTAAAGAAAAACCTCTACGACACAAAGAACTGGCGCGGCTTCACTGGCGCGAGCTACAGCTTTGACAGCAATGGAGACGTTGCCGGAGAATTCGAGGTGTTCCAAATAACAAACGGAGAAACAGTCGTTGTAAACTGATTTCTCCTTCATTTCTTTTTTTACAGCAACGACACCATGGCCATATTCACCCAACTCTTGGTTAACAGCATCATCGTAGGAGCAATCTATGCGTTAGTCGCTTCAGGATTTAGTCTGATTTACGCAACCAACAGGTTTGTCCATTTTGCTCATGGAGCTGTCATTATCGTTGCAGGCTACATCTTATACGGCTTCACACAAGGACTTGGAATTCCTATTTCTGTTTCTATTCTTCTTACGCTCCTCCTCACAAGCATCTTCGGATTTCTCCAATATAAATGCATTTACCTTCCCCTGAAGAAGAGAAATTCATCCACCATCATCATGCTCATTGCAAGCGTCGCACTCATGATCTTGTTTGAAAACTTGATCTTGCTCTTTGCAGGATCTTCAGTTAAAACCTTCAGCTTCATCACCACCCAAAGGGGTGCAGAAACACTTGGATTTTTGATTACTCCCATTCAAATAACTATCATTCTCACTTCACTCGTCATCTTTACTCTTCTCTGGATACTATTAAAGAAAACAACACTTGGCAAACAACTCCGCGCAGTCGCAGACAACCCAGACCTTGCCAACATTACCGGCATCTCAGCAACAAAAATAGCATCATTCAGCTTTTTCATTGGAAGCGCAATGGCAGGACTTGCAGGCATGCTGATTGCCATTGAACAAAACCTTGAACCTTTTATGGGCACCCGACTCATCATCAAAGGATTCACTGCTGCCATCATTGGCGGCATCAACAGAGTTGAAGGAGCCATCTTAGGAGCACTCATATTAGGATTAACAGAAAACTTCGGCATCTGGTTTTTACCATCAGGATACAAAGATGCAATTTCTTTCACCCTCCTCATTGGATTCTTGATCTTCAAACCTACAGGAGTATTAGGCATTAACAAGGGGCACAAACAATGATCGAAAACTACCTAATCCATCTTGGTATACTCATTTGCATCTATCTCATCTTAGCGGCAAGCTTAAACATCACTTTAGGATATACAGGCATTATCAACTTAGGGCATATTGCATTCTTCGGCATAGGAGCATACACCTCAGCACTCTTAACTTTGAACGGATTTCCCTGGTTCTTCGCATTCTTGATTAGCGGATTGCTTGCAGCGTTCCTTGGATTCCTTCTTATCATCGGAGTGAGCAGGCTGAAAGGAGACTACCTTGCACTCGCAACCCTAGGATTCAATTTTATTATTTATGCATTAATGCTCAACTTAACCTCTGTTACCCGAGGACCACTGGGATTACCAAACATTCCCAAACCAACCCTTTTTGGCATTGTCATTAACAGCAACCTTGCCTACTTCATCTTTAGCATCCTCATTGTGTGCATTTGCCTCTTCATTATGTATAGACTGGTGAAAAGCCCCTATGGAAGGCTATTGGAAGCAGTAAGAGATGACGAATACGGCTTGTGCATGCTCGGCAAAAACACCTTCCTCTTAAAGACACAAAGCATCATGGTCAGCGCATTCTTCGCAGGACTTGCTGGAAGCTTATTTAGCCATTATATCACCTTTATTGATCCAAGTGCATTTTCACTGCTCGAGATTATCCTTATCTTCACCATTGTCATCATTGGAGGCATTGCATCATTCAAAGGAAGCATCGTTGCAACTTTCATTCTGTTACTTGTTCCAGAACTCTTGCGATTGCTGCCTTTAGCATCCTCTGTGCTTGGACCATTACGGCAAATATTTTATGCCATCATCTTACTTCTCGTGCTTCTGTACCGACCACGAGGATTGTTTGGGAGGGTAGACTTACACTAACATGCTGCAGATAACAAATGTATCCAAATCCTTTGGCGGGATCAAAGCAGTGCAACACAGCACCTTCACTATTACGCAAGGAAAGATTATTGGATTAATCGGACCAAATGGAGCAGGAAAGACAACGCTCTTTGATATTATTACTGGATTCACGCACGCAGACGAAGGAAACGTTACCTTCAAAGGCATCCCCATTCTCGGCAAATCAACAGCAACCATCGCAAACCTTGGCATATCCAGAACGTTCCAACAAGTCAGACTTTTCCGCTATTTAACCATTCACGATCACCTCTGCATGGCCATGGATCACGGAGACACACATCTCCTGAAGAATATTTTCATGAGACATGCACACAGCAAGGAAAAACAAGAAGGCGTTCATAGCATACTGAAACTTGTCGGATTAGACAAACCAGTCACCACACTTGCACAACACTTGAGTTATGGACAACGCAAACTGCTTGGGTTGGCAATGGCAATCGCAAAAAAGCATGACTTACTCATGCTTGATGAACCTGTTGCAGGAGTCAATCCACAATTGAGAAAGGAAATCAAGAGAATACTTCAAACGCTGAAAGAAAAAGGAGCAACCATCTTGATTATTGAACATGACATGAACTTTATCATGGACGTGTGCGACACTATTATTGTCCTTGATGCTGGAAATGTCTTGGTTGAAGGAACTCCCACAGAAATTCAAAACAACCCAAAAGTACTGGAAGCGTACTTAGGAGAAAACTCACATGCTTAGCATTACCTCTTTATCTGCAGGATATGAAAACCTTCAGGTGTTAAAAGATGTCAGCATCACAGTGAAACCCGGAGAAATCGTCGCTCTCATTGGACCAAATGGCGCAGGAAAAAGCACAGTCTTAAAATCCATCTTTGGATTAACTCATATCATCCATGGCACTATTGAATACGAAGGAAAACATCTCACTCGATTACAACCCCATCACGTGGCAGCTTTAGGCATTAGCTACGTGCCTCAAGGACGAATCAACTTCTATGATTTAACAGTGGAAGAGAATTTAGAAGTAGGCGCAATTGGAAAAGATAGGGAAACCATCAAGCGCATGAAACAAGAAGTGTACAAGAAATTCCCTCTCCTGCATGAAAAGAGAAATGCGTATGCTTTTAGCTTAAGTGGCGGGCAACAACAAGTCCTTGCACTCGGAAGAGCACTCATGCAAAACCAGCAACTGCTCTTATTAGATGAGCCTTCACTCGGATTAAGCCCAAAAGCAACCACTGAGATTTTCAAAGATATCAAACGAATCGCAGATAATGGTATAGGAATCCTCATCGTTGAACAAAACGCGAAGAAAGCAGTCGAACTTTCTGATCGAACGTATCTTCTCGAAGAAGGCACTGTTGTCTTGGAAGGAGACAGAAAAATATTGCAACATACAAAAATAAAGAGTGTCTACCTTGGAGGACGATATTAATGCATTCCTATGACACCATCAAACTTAGAAGACACAACACAGCAATCTCCATCTGGAAAAACACTAAAAAATATTGTTATTGACGCTTCAGCATCCATTACTTTTGGAACAGTTGTTGGCGGAGCAAATGAATACCTCATTGCAGGAATGACATTAGACCAAGTTTTTCACTCCCGCGGCATGATGATGATACCAAACCTTCTTGTTGGAAGACCCTATGGTGTGTATAGAGACTGGATGTTTCGCAAAACAAAGACACGAAAAGAAAGTCATTGGCTCAGAAAAGGGTTATTAGACATTTTTACACTCACCACATTTCAATGCCCTATCTATGCAGGCGTTTTAGCACTCGCAGGAGCAGACAAGGAACAAATCACAGCTGCTGTCACTACTGTCACTCTCGGCGCACCTCTTATTGGGGTTGCATATGGAAGGTATCTTGACTGGTTCAGAAACGTGTGCGGAATCCAATCACACTACTAACTTCACTCAGAGGGATTTCCTCACCTTTTTTCTCTCACAATAAAGTTATTATAGAGCAAGCTCTTCTTCTTCATTTATGCAGAAAGCAACATTTGCAGCAGGATGCTTCTGGGGCGTTGAAGCAGCTTTCAGAAAAGTCAAAGGCGTTGTTTCCACGAGAGTAGGATACACTGGAGGAACAACACTACAACCCACATACAAACAAGTGTGCTCTGGCACAACACACCACGCCGAAGCAGTTGAAGTTACCTATAATCCCACAATCGTTTCTTATCGGCAACTCCTTAACATCTTTTGGACATGCCATAATCCTACAACCCTTAACAGGCAAGGACTTGACATTGGCACCCAATACCGATCAGCGATCTTTTATCATACGCTCCAACAACAGAAAGAAGCACTCGCATCACAAAAAGCTCTTGCAGTAGCTCATATTTATACCAAACCTATTGTCACTGCAATTGTCAAAGCAAAAAAGTTCTACCCTGCAGAAGAATATCATCAGCAGTACCTTGAAAAAAAAGGACTTGAATCGTGCCATATCTAAAAAAGTTATTTGACACAAAAGAGATTCCTCTGCATTTTCTTTTTGTATATATTATATAATCTCCTCCTCATAATAGTGCATATTCTTCCTATTCGCAAGAGTTAAAAATAGTCATTCTCTCTTTCCTTTCATGAATGATCCACTTCGCAGATTTCAAGAAGAAGGACTGCCTCTCCACGAGAGACTTCGCGAACCAGAACCATCCTTTGGATTCTTGAAAGGACTCGGACTTGTTCTTGCAGCTGCTGTACTCTTTGCTGGAGGCGCATACTGGAAACATCAAGCATCCCGCGCCGAGATTGCACGCGCAGCACAAGAAGCAAGAGAAGCACAACATCACGAAGATAAAGAAGCAAACCCGACACGAATCAGCTACACCTTTACACTCGACGAAGCACAGCGAGGCATCGAATTTACATCCACCGCATATACTGGGAAAAAACTTATCCGCAGACAAAAACCAAAACTCCACTTTGCAGATACTGTTGTCGATGATGATGTGATTACTTTTCTCACCAATGAAGTGATATGCAAAGGCGTCACAACCCCTGTCGAAAAAACCACCCGCATCATGGACTTTGTCACCCAAAACACACGCTACATTCCTGATACGTTTGGAGACGCACCAAAATTTGCCATCGAAACTCTTATGGAAGGCGGAGGAGACTGCGAAGACCTTTCCGCACTTGTCAGCACCATGCTCAAAGCTGCAAACGTCTCCCATGGCCTACTTGACCACCACAAAAAAGAAAAAAATGGACATGTTTCAGTAGCTGTCAGCTTTGACGAAAATACGAGTCATGATTACTTTCCAGACCTCCAAACATTTGGCAACTATCTCAAAACACGCCAACAATTCACTGTAGACAATGTTACTCTTGAACGAGATGTTCGACCAATTGTTTATCTTAATCCAAATAGCTTCCCAAACTTAGACGACCTTCTTACCGAAGCATACACTCATGCAAAAATGGGCAGACGAGCATACTCTAAGATTCAGACATCAGATAACAGAGACATTACCTTTCGATTTGCGCTCATCCCTCAAGGAGAACAACCACGAGGTGCTTATTTCCCCTTCACCAATGGTGATGCATTGCAAGTGCTGCCTATCCATCTCAGCGACACTTATACCACTGTCGCGCGAAACTTGGCTGGCTGCAGCACGCAAGGAGATTTCTCCGCTGTAGATGGTAAAGACAAGATCATTGCTACACATGCGTATCATTGTTTACTCTCCATATTACAAGATCAAGAACATCAAGAGCGAGTCGCAGAAGAGAGACGCAGAGAAGAAACTGAAAAAGATCTTCCTCCTGGCACAGGATTCACCATTTTAAGAGCTCCTGTCCTTGTCCGCGCAACACCACGCGTTGGAAATGCACGCTACCGCGATGACGGGATGTGGGGACTTGGCAAACGCTTTTATGTTTTAGAACCAACCCTTTCCCAAGACAAGGGAAACTGGCGCTTTAGCTCTAATCCAGCAGAATCAGGATTTGATTTGAGTTATTTCATACCTATTGTTGAATAATATTATTCAATGCAGAAACACAACATTTTTCATCTGTTTAAAATGCTTGTCCCCAGTCACTACTTTACAATTTAACTCATTTTGTTTTATGACAATAACCGCATCTATTAATCCAAAATCTTTTTGTGTTTTTTGCTGTTCAAAGCGTTCTTTCCCTGCATTAATCCAGTTCATTTCATTTACTGAGAGTAATTGCGAATTTGTTTTTATTACTTTCATTATTGCAACACCATCTTGCTTATACCTCAATGACCATCCTATAATCTCTGCGAGACAACATTCAACAGTGAAAAACTGGTTGGTACTATTTAAGAAAAGCTTTTTGAGTATCTCTCCTTTTTTAGAACCAAGAACATATTCTATCCATGCATAACTATCAATAATAAATTCCATTATTTCAAAAATTCAGCGTGACCTTCTCTTTCTTCCCTAAAGGATTTTCCATTTTTGCACATGCCAAACCCATTACGTCTCTTTTTACTGACAATGTCTATTACTACTTTATCTCCTTCATGTAATCCCCATTGCCGGAGTTCTTCCACTGGCACAATCACTCCTACTGAATTCCCCCATTTCTTTAGTTCCACTTCTACCATGTTTAAACATAATGTATAACTCTTTAATAAAGCTTGCGGTTCCTTTTCCGAAAGGCTTTCAGTCTCATACGAAGAATATTCATTCATCCATTCTTAGAAAACCTTAAAAGGAACTCCAAAGATGCATTATCTTTATGCGCCAGTAGTATAGCCTGGTCCAGTATAGGACGTTGCCAACGTTCTAACTCGGGTTCAAATCCCGACTGGCGCAGTCTCTTTTCACAATTAAGTAGTCAGAAACTTATTTATACTTGTTCCGCTCTTCTTAGAACTAGTAAAGGGGGTTTTTGAACATTCAGCATCTCAAACAGATCATTCTTCTTCTCATAACTGTTGGACTTGTTTTAATATCTGTTTCTGCGGTTTCTGCTGCGTTTCCTTTGCCGTACACGTTTAATCCTGCACTGCCTACTGACAAGGACTTTGACACGCGAGAAGCGTTCATCACGGACATCCAGAATGGAGCAGCAGTCTACACATACAATCTTAAACTTTCTCCTGGAACGAACAGCCTTGAACCAGTAGTGAGGTTGTCTTATTCGAGCCATGGTTCCAAATCAAAGCATGACATTCTCGGTGACGGATGGACACTCTCCCAAAGTTATATTCAGAGAGATGTGAACGCGACTCGAGACGAACCGAACAACGACTTCTTTATTCTCGTGTTGAATGGTGCTTCCCATAAGCTTATTCCTGACAGCCAAGAACAAGACAGGTACCACACACAAGTTGAAACCTTTACTCACATCCAAAAGTATAATGATTCTTCTAGTAATCAGAAAGGAGACTATTGGATTGTACGCACTCCTGAAGGAACATCCTACCGCCTTGGATTTACGAGTGAGTCAGAAACTGTTGGAAGTAGGAGTAATTTGGTGTGGCGGTGGAATCTTGACCTCGTGCAAGACACACATAATAATAGCATTTTCTACACATATCAGGAAAACCCGTTTCCCGCGGATAATGGAACAGCGTACTTAATGAATATCTCGTACAACAACGATCAAAGGCGTGTTATCGAATTTGGTTACGAAACTTCTAACCGGCCAGATCTTACTAAGTCGCTGTTTGATAATGGGAATGAGATAACGTACTCTCGCCGGTTGGAAGAAGTGCGTGTGAAAACTGACGATACTCTTGTGAGAAAGTATGTGTTGGCGTATGCTTCAGACTACACAGGCATGAACAACGCGCGCAGCCTATTGAAGAGTATTACTGAACATGGTAGTGACGGCAGTAGCTTGCCTGCAACCAGTTTTGGGTATTACACTGCTGATGAAACTCCTGTCTTTTCCACTGATTATTCACAGACTCCTGAATGTCATGATTCTACTTCTCAAGGATGCTTTGTGTCTGCAGGAGGAAATGATCGAGCAATTCGTGCAGTAGATGTCAACAACGATGGTTTCGTGGATCTCATTCTTGCCAGTTCAGTCATGGATCCAAGTGTGAGCCCAAAAACATGGTTATATAATGGAACTGACTGGGAAGAAAACGCTTCCTGGGACGTTCCCCAATGTGAAACCAGTCAAGGCTACATTGGATGTATTATAGACAGTGGAAATGATAATGGTATCAGATTCATAGATGTGAATGGGGATAATCTCGTTGATGTGGTGAAAGCCGAAAGCACTATCAAAACCTGGCTTAATAATGGGAATGGGTGGAACCAAACTTCAGACACTGAATGGGAATTCACTCCCTGCACAGATATGGACAATCCAGGATGCTTCCTCGCTGGCGATGGTTCAGATAATGGCATTGCGACTGTTGATGTGAATGGTGATGGACTAGTTGATTTTGTGAAAGCGCGAGCAGGAGCAATACCTTACACGTGGCTGAACACTGGGAGAGGTTGGGTACGAAATGACACGTGGCGATTTCCCGAATGTATTAACCAGTTAGAAGATAACTATTATGGGTGCTTTGTTAACAGTGGAGGAAATGATTTAGGAATGCGTTACGCAGATGTGAATGGTGATGGACTAGTTGATTTTGTGAAAGCAACAGAATTACTACGAAGAACCTGGATAAACACGGGAAGCGGGTGGCAAAATCTAGGTATTTGGACTGTTCCAGACTGTGAATCATTACCAGGAACGACAGAAGCCTGCTTCCTAGATCACGTCACTTCAAATGATAATGGTATACGCCTTGGAGATATTAATGGAGATGGACTTGTAGATTTGGTTAAAGCAAGAGATGGAACTGCAAAAACGTGGCTGAATAAAGGAAACGGATGGCAAAACTTTAACACGTGGAAAATACCCAACTGTGATGCAGGAAGCCACGAAAACTGCTTCATCGATAACAACCCTAACCCATTTACTCCAAACGGAGTATATTTCGTTGACTTCAGTGGAGATGGAATACCTGACTTGATCAAGACACACGAGGACATCTCAAACTCATACAGCAAAGCATATGTTAACAACGCTGAACGCGTGATGCTCCTCCGAAACATCACCACAAGCTTCGGAGCAACCATAGACATCAACTATACTACTTTGTCCTATTTTGAGAACGATTTGAAAAATCATGTGAGCGGTGTTGGCCTTCCATTGTGGGTTGTAACAAAAACACAACAAGATAATGGTATTTCTGGTTTACAAAACGTGCATGTCAACAATTCTTACACATACACAAAAGGATTCTTTGACTACTTGGAAAATGACTTTCGCGGATTTGGCTTTGCAACAGAAAACAAGACGAACAATATTACCATTAAACACAGCTTCTACCAAGATGTTGGCAGACAAGGACAAACATACAAAACACAAACTTTTGACACTGACAGCTCACTCTTCCAACAACAAGACTTCACCTGGAACACCACAACCAACAGTGACAACGTACACACCACACTCTTATTGGAAGAAAACGAATCAACTATTGATGGCACCTCTGGAAATCCGAAAACGACCAAGGTTGAGTACGTGTATGATCAGTATGGAAATGCGGTTGTCAAAAACTCGCTTGGTGACCTTGCTATTTCTGGAGATGAAAAGTATGAGTATTCAAACTTTGTTTATAACATAACCGCGTGGATTGTGAACACACAAAGTATATACACTTTGTATGACTCTGCGAATGTGACGAAGCTTCGAGAAACACAGTATAGTTATGATGACCAATCATTCGGCTCTTCTCCTGTGCGAGGAGATGTTACCAAAAAAGAGAATGTTCTGGAAGGAGGATCAAACAGCATCATCACCTATGAATATGACTTGTATGGGAACGTGATTAACGTCACCGACCCCGCAGGAAAAACAACACTCTACACGTTCGGCATCAAAGATATCACGTTCACGTTCCCTGACCAGGAAACGAATCATAAAGGACACGTGAAAGAAGCCTCTTACGACCTTGGCACAGGAAACATTCTTTCAGTTATTGACGCGAATGGTTTCGTAACGAATTACACGTATGATGTTTTTTCTAGGATTAAGAAAGAAATCCTCCCTCTCGATACTGTTTCACAGCCGACGCAAGAGTACACATACACGTTTGACGGCACAGCACCAGAAACCATCAAAATTGAACAACGCGAACAAAACGCCACCGGAAACACGTTCGACACTTACCAATACCACGACGGCTTTGGAGAAGTCAGCCAGAAGAAGAGCGAAGCAGAAGGTACCTTCCTCAACAGCAAACAAGTGGTCGAGAACGCGTACCGCGACGAATCCTACAGGGTGGAAGCAGCAGACAACAAGTACATCGTCTCCGCAGACAGTCAGTACGCAAGTCCTGATGGAAGCATTAACCAAACCTTATTCACGTACGATCCGCTGCACAGAGTAACAGTTGTACGGAATCCTGACGAAACTCTCAAAAGAACTGGTTATGAGTTGTGGAACGAGACGCAAGTTGATGAGCAAGGCAACGTGAAAGTCATTGTGAGAGACGCGTACACTAACATCATTGAAGTGAAAGAATATAACGCTGGTGAAGAATACGTCACCCAGTATGAGTATGATGACACAGATCAACTTACTAAAATTAGTGATAACGAAGGAAACCAATTCCAATTCTTCTATGACACTTTGGGAAGACAAACAAGCATCGTTGATCCTGATCTTGGTATCATTAACTACACGTACGACGCTGTAGGAAATTTGTTAACAACCACTGATGAAAGAGGAATCACAATCACCTCCACTTACGATGACCTCCATCGAGTATTAACAAAAATAGTATCCAACCAAACTTTCACTTATATATATGATCAGGAGCTAAACAATACACTTTCAAGCGTGGGCACAACAGACTTCGCCAGAAACTACTCATATGATCCTCGACTTAGACTCATTCGTGAACAAAAAACTGTGGACAACTTCACTTTTGTAGTGAAGGCAGAGTATGATAGTGCAAATAGAATAACTTCAACAGAATTGGAGGAGTACGAAACCATCACCTATGCCTATACAGATCAAAGCCTTCTCGATTCCATCAGCGGGATCATTTCTTCCACAGACCATAACGAAGCAGACAGCCCAACAAAAAGAGAATACTCCAACAGCTTAACCACTGACTTCTCCTACAATCTTCGCAACTTCCGACTCGAAAGAATACAAACAAGCACTGTGCAAAACATGACCTACTTATATGATAACACGTCAAACGTTTTAGGCATTGAAGATGTCACCAACAACCGCATCTACACCATGACCTACGACGCCCTCTCACGCTTGATAGCAGCAGTGCGACAAGATGGAGTCACAACAGCATTCAACTTCACCTACACCTATTCAAGCATCGGAAATGTGATGAACCTCTCCTCTGACGACAAAGGATTAACATTCACCTACAACGCAACGATTGCGCACGCTCCCCACCACCTCTCATACAGGCAAGGCAAACCCTTAAGCATCGAATCACTCAGCCAGATCGGAGTCAATGGAAGCGTACGCGTGTTTGAGATCCAAGTCTTAAACAACCAAAACGTCACATTGAGTGATGTCAACTGGACGCTTGACACTGGCTTGGAAAATGTGACCGCAACAGAAAGCATCACTCTTGACGGGTTAGAAGACATGTTCGTCTTCATCGAATACAACTATACTTCAACTGGCGAGTTTAACGTGACAGCCCTTGTGCAGTCAGGAACCCTCTCTGACGTGGAGGTGACGAATGTCACTATCTAACGCTTTCCATAAGATGAAGGTACAAGCCATTGCCTTAGTATTATCTTTACTTGTGGCTTCCCTGAGTATTCCCGTGACAGGATTGGTGACAGAGTATGACTTCTCGTATGACGAACGAGGCAATCTCCAACAAGGAGTGAACGAGTATTTCGAGTACAACGAGCTCAACCAACTCGTTAAGGTAAGACAGGGTGATTCTTCAGGAAGCATCCTGGAAGAATATGCGTACGATCAAGAAGGAGAACGCATCAAAAAACACGACTACGTGCTGAATGAAACAACATACTACGTCAATGACAACTTCGTCGTTGTGATGAACGAGACTGGCAACTACACCACCACACACTACTACGACGACGAAACTCAAGTAGGCAGAAAAGATCCTAATGGCGACAAGTTCTACTATCATCCTGATCATCTGGGAAGCACGGCTATTGTGACGAACCAATCTGGAGACGTGGTTGAAGAAACCCTGTACGAGCCCTACGGAGAAATCTTGAGTGGGGGAGATAGCAGATTCCTCTACACGGGTAAGGAATTAGATGATCAATCTGGATTGTATTACTACGGAGCACGATATTATGACTCATTCTTAACAAGATTTACGCAACCGGATGAGAACATTCCCGACCCCTACAACCCCCAAGATTTAAACAGATACAGCTACGTGAGAAATAACCCTTACAAATATGTAGACCCGACGGGTGATATACCTATCGACGTCATTGTCGATGTCGGCTTCATTGCCTATGGCATTTACAAGTTCACCCAAAGCCCATCCCTCAAAAGCGCAGGAGAAGTAGGACTAGACGTCGCATTCGCCTTCGTGCCGTTCTTACCTAACATAAAGAGAGGAAAAGAACTCGCAAAAGCATTAAGCAAAGCTGAGGATGTAAGGGATATTGGGAAAGTAAGTGATGCTTCTAAGCTCAGTCCTCAAGAAATAGGAAAACTTGGTGAAGAAAAATTAGCGAAAGAATTTGGTGGAGATCTACAAAAACCCTTCAAGACCCCATTAGGCGAAAGAAGAGTGGACCAATTCTCTGGGGAAACTATACGTGAATCAAAAGTCGGATATAAAAGTTTAGATAAAAGAACAGCATCTCAGATCAATAAAGATGTTTCTATAATTAATGATCCTTTGTCAGGTGCGAAAAGAGGGGAGTATCATTTCTTTAGAAGTCCAGTGACTAGTAAGATTGGACCAAGTAAACCTTTGCAAAGTACCTTAAACAAAGCTGGTATAAAAACTGTAAAACATACAAGAAGTTTTAAGCGATTTAGATCTAGAAGTGGGAGAAGATGAAATGCTAAAGAATTATATCATAATACAATTACCTAATAAAGAAAAGAAAATTAATGAGTTAAATGAAAGAGAAGCTAAGGAATTCTTCCAATGGTTCATTAATATTATTCCAGAAAGATTAAAGATGCTAAAATCTTCTATTGAATCTAATGATAAAAGAATAGCATCAAAATTAGATTTTAGTCCTAATTCATTAATTTATCTTGGTGAATGGTTTTCAAAGAATATTTCTACAAGAAAGAGAACAAAAAAAGAGATAAGAAAGGAAAAATCTATGCTTATTAAATTTCCAGGTGTAAAACCAAAAAGCTGGACACTTACAGGAGAAACTATGTCTCTCTGTTTTGATATCGGAATTTATCTTGGAACTGTTTTTACAAAAAAATTTCCAGAGATAAAATGGACGTATGTCACTAAACCTAAAAATTATATTAATAGAAACTGGCCATTGTTAAATCAGTTTAGGGTTAATTGGAGTCCTATCAGAGCTGTTACAGGTTTTGTTTATGGTTTACTAAATGGTGATGACAATTCGAATGGCTTAAAGAAAATATATAATTATGGCGTAAAAGAATTGGAGGAAAATTGGAGAAAAAGAGGCAAAACATGGATTTACATAGGTCCTAAGAAATATCAAAAACATTTAATGGAATGGGAGAAGATTGGAAAGAAATGAAATCAATCAGCAAATCATTAATTGTATCGATCTTAGTATTTATCTTACTATTTTCTTCAATATCCTATGCAACCAGTCTGAATTTAGATTATCATGAAGATGATACACAAGTTGGAAGGAAAGATCCTAACGGAGACAAGTTTTATTATCATCCTGACCACCTCGGCAGCACTACCGTTGTGACCAACCAAACAGGAGACGTAGTAGAAGAAACCCTCTATGAACCCTACGGAGAAGTCCTATCAGGCGGAGACAGCAGATACCTCTACACCGGTAAGGAATTAGATGATCAATCTGGATTGTACTATCTTGGTGCACGGTACTATGACCCCTTCTTAACCAGATTTACACAGCCAGACGAAGAAATACCAGATCCTTATAATCCGCAAGATCTCAATAGGTACAGCTACGTGAGAAACAACCCGTATAAGTATGTGGATCCGACGGGTGAGATACCTATCGACGTGATCGTCGACGTAGGGTTCATTGCGTATGGTGTGTACCAGTTCGCAAGAAACCCGTCGTTACGAAGTGCAGGAGAATTAGGAGCAGATGTAGCTTTTGCTTTCATTCCATTCTTGCCTAATATAAAAAGAATTAAAGAAGGAGCAAAGGCGTTAGGCAAGGCTGAAGATGTGAAAGGTGTTGGAAGAGCGGGGGAGAAAGCTAGCGATACTGCTAGAGCCAGCAGAGAATTAACTCAACAAGAAAGTAAAATAATAAAATCGCTCGATAGGATTGAAAAAGATGTCCTAGACAGAAAAACAATTGAGGCAGTGGTAAGGGAAAGTAAAGGAGAAATTGTTGGTCGTGCAGCTGGTGATTTAAGACCATCAGATCATCTAAAAAAGATTACTGATGCACAAAAAGGTCTTAGGAATGATTTAAGTGTCTTACAGCGTAGCTTGAAAGATCCAAAATTAACTGGAACACAACGCCAAGCAATAGAAAAATCTTACGGAAGAACAAGTAAGCAGTATGATCTAAGCAAAAGAATCACAAAAAAATACAAGAAGAAAAAATGAAAAAACTAATTTATAGCTGGAATGAAAAAAAATTACGAACATTTAAATCAAAAATAATGGATAATGTCCTTGCTCGTCTAGATGGTAAAATAAACTATTTCTATACAAAAAATCAACAAAAAGTTCTAGAAGAGTTGACATATCACTTAGATAGAAATAAATTGCCTACTGATGATATTATTCAGATTTTAATAATAATTGAGGAAGCAAAATTTAAGAATGCACAAAATGCAGTAAAAAAATATCTTAATCATAAAGATGAATGGGTAAGAAAGCTAAGTCTTCGTGCTTTGACGATGGGATTTAGATTGAAGAAGTATACAAAAATAGCTATACAGTTTCTTTTGACAGATCCAGAAATAGACTGTAGGTGTGAAGGCGCATTAGCATTAGGAGTCCTTTATTTTAATACTAAAAATAAGAGAATCATTAAATTATTGTTATCTGAATTTTATAAAAGAAAATATAAATCTTCTAAAAATGAATATATTCGTGGGTCAATTTATGATGCTATATTAGACATCTATGGACTTGGACGAGTTGCTAGAGAGTATTTTGAGAAATATAATGAACAGGAACTATATTTAAAAGAGCTCATTAAAAATCCCTCTGCCGTTAAGAAAAAATATTTTGAGAATTTAAAAAAATTACGTAAAAAGCAAAAGTTTACTAAGAATGAAAACTAAGAGAAACACAATAGTTTTTGTATTCATTTTGATACTCGTACTGATCTCCACTCCGTTCACATCGGCATCAAACGTTTTAGGGTCTTCGTACGAGCCTTATGGAGAAGTCTTATCAGGAGGAGACAGTAGATACTTGTATACTGGCAAAGAACTCGACGACCAATCTGGATTGTACTATTTAGGTCAAAGATATTATGATCCCTTCCTCACCAGATTTACCCAACCTGATGAAAACATCCCAGACCCCTACAACCCCCAAGACCTCAACCGGTATAGTTATGTGAGAAACAACCCGTACAAGTACGTTGATCCGAGCGGTGAAAAGGCTGAACTTGTGACTAGAGGTCTTAATTTCAATAACCCTTTTAACTTCTTTATAACTCCTACTTTTTATACAATTGCACAATCTCCCCAACTCGGTGCTCATTCTTATATTGACATTACTCCAGATAATCCTTCAGATTTTAGTGGCGTAACGAACTTCCAGTTGGGAGCCTCAGAACAAAATAGAATTTTACAACCACGAGTGAACCAAGAAACAGGTTATGCTAATGTGATTGAATATAGCAGAGTACCTCTTACGACTCCACAAGGAAAAACAGATACACAGTTCATTAACACTTTATTTTCAGAAGCAAACAAAGTTGGTCAGGCAAGAATACCCTATAATATTGTTCCAAATGCTGAAAAGGGCACAGCAAATTCGAATACTTTCGTTCGGACTGTTATCGAAAATACTGGTTCTGGACTCCCACAGGGAACGAGTTATAGTGATTTGACACCTCGATTTGTTCAACATCCAGGAATAGAACAAACAATCAATTATAATTATAATAATGCAAAGAATGCTCAAAATAATCAGGTTGCTCAAAGGAACCAGGCACAACCCACCTCTAGAAGTAATGCTTATAAGAATTTCTTTAATCGAATTAGATCTAAATTTAGAAAAAGAGGAGGAAGTTAAAAAATGAATTTATTTAAACATAAAACAATTCCAAAAACTGTGATCATAATTTCTATTATTATTGTTATATTAACGACTCCTAATGATATAACTATTAATATAGCTAACTATTTAAGTGTCTCTTTTTTCGAAGGAGAAGCTGTTGATTTTTTCGGACTCTTAACATTATTTATAATTATTCCATTTATAGAATTTATCATCATTGCTTTGGTACTTACTTGGCTATTTAAAAAATTTAGAAAAAGAGGAAAAAATGAAAAACTCTTTTATTAATTTCGGATTTGTGATGATTTTCTTAGTTCTTTTTATGATTCCAGTTACTGCGATAGAGAGTGTGAAGAATTATGATTAAATATGTGCTGGTGAAACGTGCACATTAACAGTGTATTCATATCCGAAGTATTACAAGAACAATGGCGCATGGGAAGTATTAAATGAGAATTTTGCTGATTGTGGAGATTCTTTTTGTAACGACCAGTTATTTAGTGTGAGTGTAAGTAAAACGCTAAGTCAGAACACAATCAGTTTGAATGAAAATAGTGTAAGTTTCACTCCTCTTAGTGTTGGAGGAGTAAACCTTTCTCATACTCTTTCATACACTGTGGAAGGGAATAAGATCACTTTTTATGAAGTTATACCATTTGTTGATGTAGAATACTATTATGTGTGGAATGGTCTTAAAGAAGTGTTCGTGATCAAAAATCCTGCAGCACTCACCGCCTTTACAACAGCAGTACCTCTCACCTTCATATCTCATCTGAATTCAAATTTTCAGGCAGTACAAGACCAAGAGCACATCACACTCACCACGCCAAACAATGACAAGTTCATCATCAAAGAAGTAGTTGTGTATGATGCGAATGGCTCTCTTATTGAGAGAGCGAATCTCACACTAAACAGTCAACAAGTAGAGTTTGCCATAGACAGCACAAACCTCCTCAACCCAGAAATAGCATATCCAGTTTATGTTGATCCTACTATACAGATCGACTTCGGAAACATCAGTTGGAATGGAGATCTCTACAGGGTAGATCGAGGAACAGGAAACATCCCTTATTCTCGCACGAACAACCCTTCAGACAAACTTCATGTAGGAAGATACAACACTTCCACATTTGGTATTGAAGAGAAGCACAGGAGCAGTATCGAATGGAACATCACCATCCTTCCACCAAACATCGGAAGTGTGGACGATATTAACTTCACTTTTTATGTCGAACAAGTCGGAGAAGATGGTAACGAACGAATTGACTTCGTAACCCAAGAACAGAACAACGACTTTTATGAGCCAGAAAACATCACCGAGTGTGGTTCTAACTGCCAATTTTGGGGAGATCTCGGAAACGAAACAGCACTCTTAAACACATCCATAACATCCAGTTTCCAAAGCATAAACCTCAGCGTATTCACCACTAACCTCCTGAACAGCATCCAACAAGGTTTAGAATGGTGGGGATTTGGCATAGCATCACTCAACGGAGAAACATCAAAAAAAGGAAAACAAGAAACCACACATATTAGTCCGAGAGATGATGTATCCAGCAACCAGCGACCACTCCTCACCATCACCTACACTCCAACAGCAAACGAAACGGAAGGCAATGCTGCAATTGAGCAAGGCATCCTCAACCAAATACCCACCGCAACAATCTATGACGAACAAAAGACCTACACGAGAGACATGAATAACCTTCAAAAACAAGGACAATTCGACAAGCTCGCATCATATAACAACCAACGATGGGCTATTAATTACGTTACTGATGGAGAGTCTTTTGTCAACATGTCTAACCTCAGCACCACATTTTTCACCTTGGAACTAGCTAATCTCACAACCACCCAAATCACGAGTGAAGTGGAAGCGTTCATCAACGGAACACTCATATAATAATCATACACTTACTTTTTAAATATTGAACCTCAACAAGTTGATTATTTTTTAGGAGATTTATCAAATATTTATCAAACTTTTTTTCTTTACTTTAAATCTTTTAATAATTTCTCTTTCTCCTCACGCACTCGTGTTCGTTGTGTTTGTGCTTCCAATAATTCCCTCACCAAAGAAACGCTTACTTCCAGGCACATTAAACTGACCAGGACCACGACCCTTTGAACCAAAAGTAAACAAGAAGGTTCCATTTGGGGTGTATGCTTTCACCCGATGATTAAACGTATCTGCAATGTACAATGTTTCATTTATCACCCACATTTTTGACTCAAACTTGAACTCCAAAGCATCCTTCCCATACTCCCCAAAAAGAGACAACAATGTTCCATTTGTATCATACACCTTTATACGATGATTCTGCGTGTCAGACACATACACTGTATCATTAAACACTGTAATCCCATACGGAAAGCGGAAGCCGTGCTCCTCTCGCGTCAAGGTTCCCCACTTTGTGATAAAATTTCCTGAAAGATCAAACTTCTGAATGCGCTGATTGTCTGTGTCTGCAACATATATCATTCCATTCTCTACTGCAACATCACTCGGTTTCCGAAACTGGCCAGGACCATACCCTCGTGACCCAAAATTTGTCACAAATGAACCTTCACGCGTAAACACTGCAATCCTGTTATTTGACGTGTCTGCAACTATCACTTTGTCATTACTCATATCAAACCCATGTGGATACAGTAATGACCCTCCACCCTTTCCCTTCCCTCCAAAATCCCTCTTGAACGCTCCTGTTCTGTTGAAGATCTTAATCATACTATTTCCTTTATCCAAGACAAACAATTCATCTCCCACAACAACAACATCTGTCGGAATCTTCAAATTTGTTTCATCCTCCCATCTTCCTCCAAACTTTCCCACAAATGTTCCATCAAGCTCAAAATACTGAATCCTATTATTAAACGAATCAGGAATGTACACCCATTCCTCTGGTACAACCACAACAGGTTCTGGAATAGGAATTGATATGTTCACATGTTCCACAATCGGCTGCTCTGGAACTTTTTCCTGAGAAAAGAGAACAAAAAGTACTATTCCACATATTATGATACCAATGATCACACCTTGAGAAATTTTCACCTTTTTTCCCTGCAACTCTTTTTTCATACCCCTTCTCAAACAAATCCTCCTTTTATACTTTTCTCGAATCTCTTTAACACTTCTCTCCTTGACACCCATATATATCGCCTCTTGTTCGCACTTCAAATCCACATTCTCCAAACAATGAGTGAACTTCTGTAGCAAGTACTTCTTTTCCCTCATGATCATATCGCGCAACAGGAGACTTCACAACCACCCCCACACCACCAGCATGCCTTTCATGATCATCTTGCTTTGCCTCACCAATCACCAGAACAGATTTTCTCCCCCTTACTCTTATTTTATTATTCTTCATCATCACATCTCCTCCACTCCCTCTCATATGATCATACACAGGGTTCACCCACCCTTCATTCGTTATAAATCGTGTTACTTCACTTCCTTTCCCATACGTAAAAATACTCATTATTCCTAAACCCACAATCCACGCAGCAGGCAACATGAGCAAGCGCATCTTCATGCTTTCTGCAGAGAAAGGATTATTCGACACATTTGTTAATTGCATTCCCAGAGCCTCTGTGGATGTTGCGCCCACCACACACCCAAACTCTGTTGAACACGCATACATCAATGCCTCCTTCTTTGAAGCATGACAATCCTCTTTTCGCGCATCCTTCAACACATGCGCATAGGCATATGACGCACCTGTCGCCACCCCAGAAATCCACCCTATGAGATTTTGCATAGATAATGCACCAAAAAATGAAATGTTATCCCCCACAAATTCTCCCACCTCACATGCAAGAATACACTTTGTTTCTAATACCATATTTGAAACAAGCTGCCTCCTGTATGCTCTTACTTTCTCTTGTACTGTATGCTCTTTGTTTAATATCTCAACAAGCTTTCCAACATGTACATTTGCCATCTCTGCAGTGCAGAGCACTCACTTTATAACCATTATCTCCTTCCTCATAATAATAATGTTACACCCAGACTTTGAGAATCATTCTTATTATAAGGCATTCCAAAAATAATCCCTTTTTATCCAACACTTTTTTTAATTGATATTCTTC